>FUWD013182687.1_pt1 | contig 31932 bp, 35 predicted proteins | sample 1063281 | NCBI WGS metagenome assembly FUWD01 (sample SAMEA79048168, study PRJEB19326) | metagenome | biome: marine | reverse complement strand
CAACAACTACAACTTTGCCTTCAATCAAAAAATTCAACCAACCAAAGAATCCAAAAAAGAATAATCACCGACAAATAAAATAACAACCAAACCAATTAAAATAATAATATTCTTTCATATAAATTTTTAAAAAAGTGTAGGAGAAAGAATACCGAAGCACTCAACAAAAACCGAAGTTAATGCCTCCTACGAAATTAAGCAATTTTCATACTATTTAAATGTAACTGATTACACAAGGGTAGTATCGAAATGTTAAAATAAGAAGTCCTAAAGATTTTTATATTCCAAATTTATTGTAGTTTTACGCGAGGGTGCCGGAGTGGTCAAACGGGCTGCCCTTAAGAGGCAGTAGCTTAGTGCTTGCGCAGGTTCAAATCCTGTCCCTCGCATATATGGTTGTAAACCATATTTATTCTATTAGATTTGAACTCAAATCCCGAGCGATTTCGTGGTAGAGAGTAAATTAAATTATCGATTTCTCGTGCGAAGTCGGGAGTTGCTCCCTCGCATATATGGTTGTAAACCATATTTATTCTATTAGATTTGAACTCAAATCCCGAGCGATTTCGTGGTAGAGAGTAAATTAAATTATCGATTTCTCGTGCGAAGTCGGGAGTTGCTCCCTCGCATATATGGTTGTAAACCATATTTATTCTATTAGATTTGAACCCTTGGGTTTATGCAAAAATGAAGTTTTTGTATTTGGCAAAGCCGAGAGCAAAGCGAACTAAATCCTGTCCCTCGCATCATAAATGTTTTGAATGTATTCTTTTTTAGAATCCTTTAAGATTTTAGTATAGTCTATTTTTTGTTGAATTGGTTTTTTTTATGGTTAACTTTTTTTGTATGCCTTCTAATTGATGTGGTTCCATAATGAGAATAAAAACGATTAAAAGATAAATCTTGCATTAAAGCCTCTTTAACCTCTTTTAAATTTTCTGATACTCTTTGACGAATAGGAAGAACATAAATTCTTTCATCTCTATTTATTGTTCTTTCATACAATCTTCTCGCTAAATCATAAAACATAAACTTGTTTTAGAAATTCAACTTTAAAAAGATTATTGGGCTTTACTTCTGCTCAATCTTCACACCGAGCTCCTCAAGTCTTTTCAAATGCGCTTGCATAATTCCCTCAACATTCTGCATCATCTTAAACAACTCGTTTCTTTCATTCGCCAAAGTATTCAATGCACCTTTATGAAATCCTATTTCTTCTTTGCCCTCAGTAAGAATTTTCTGTGAAGATTCTTCGGGGTACGCCTGTGGTGCCTTTGAAATTTTAGGTTCTTTTTTATCCAAAGCTTTTTCAAGATTATCTGTATTTATTTTTTCCATAATTTTCCAAGAAATAATTCAATTATAAAACTTTCTATTTCATTAATTCCTTGTAAACCGAAAAACCAGCAACAGCACCTTCTCCACACCCAGTCACAATTTGCTTCAAAGGATTGTTCGTCACATCACCAACAGCAAAAACACCCTCAACATTTGTCTTCTGCTCATTATCAACTTTAATATAACTCTTATCTAATTTTATCCCAATCAACTTTGCCAACTTAGTATTTGAAACACCCCCGATCTCTACAAACAAACCACTAAGTTTTAATTTGCCTTTTGAAATTTCAACTTCCTCAAGTTTTTCCTTCCCAATCAATTTTAAAACTTCTGAATTAAAAACAGGAACAATCTTCTCAGTCTTATTAACTTCATCAACCCACATTGGTTCTGCCTTTGAAAATTTATCCTTCCGATAAATAATATAAACTTTTTTGCAATCTTCGCTAAGAGCAACGCAGAAGTCAAAGCAGCATTCCCACCGCCAACAACACCAACTATTTTGTCCTTGTAAAAATTCGCATCACAAGTCGCACAATAACTAAGCCCTTTCCCAACAAATTCCTCCTCCCTATCCACACCAATCTTTGTCCTATTCGAGCCTGTCGCAATAATTATTTTTTTAGAAAGATATTCTCCTTTGTTTGTCACAATTTTAAAAAAACTTTCCTTACCAATATTAATAACTTCTTCTTGTTTTATTTCAACACCCAAATTTTTCACTTGATTTATCATTTTCATCATTAGTTCAACTCCGCCAACATTTTCATAAGACGGAAAATTGCAAATTTTGTGAGCCGATGTCGCTGTTCCTCCGTGCAACATTCCAATTACCAAAACATTTACTTTATATCTCGAAGCATATAATGCTGCAGTCAAACCTGCCGGTCCAGCGCCGATAATAATTAAATCATATTTTTTATCTGTTTTCATAAGATATAAAAACAAAGATATCTTATAAAGTTTATGAAGGAGTTGATAGCAGAAATATTACAAAAGTCTTTGAAAGAAAAAGAAGTTGAAATTGAAAAGGAAAAAATAATTAATTTACTAGAAACCCCTCCTACTCCAGAAATGGGGGACTATGCTTTTCCATGTTTTTTTTAGTTAATGAACTTAAAGATGAACCTCATCAAATTGCAATTGAGTTAAGGGCAAGAATTGGAAACCCCCCGTCGGATTTTGAGGACATTCAAACAGTTGGACCATATATTAATTTTTTTGTGGACAGAAAACTATTTTCAGAAGAGTTAGTTAATAAAATATTAAAACAAAAAATAAATTTGGAAAATTATCAATCGGAAAGGGAAATATAACAATGGTTGAATTTCCTTCTGCAAACACAAACAAACCTCTACACCTAGGGCATTTAAGGAATATGTCAATTGGAGAAAGCGTTTCCAGAATTTCTGAGTTCAATTCAGAAAAAGTTATCCGTGCTAATTTATACAATGATAAAGGGATACACATTTGTAAATCAATGGCTGCTTACAAATTATATGGAAAAAATAAAAAGCCAGGGAAAAAAAAATCAGATCATTTTGTTGGAGAGTATTATGTAAAATTTAATGAAAAATTAAAACAAATAAAAAGTTAGAGTTAGAAGCTCACAGGTTACTGCAAGAGTATGAGCAAGGAGATAAAGAAACAATTGCTCTATGGAAAAAAATGAATAAATGGTGTTTAGACGGGCATAAAAAAACCTATGAGAAATTTGGAATTTCTTTTGATAAAGAATATTATGAAAGCAAAATTTATACTAAAGGAAAAGAAATTATTTTAGAAGGAGTAAAAAAAGGCATTTTTAGAAAAGAAAAAAAGGCGGTGTAACAGTTAGATTAGCTAAGGAAAAGTTAAAGAAAAATTTTTATTAAGGCCTGATGGAACTTCTGTTTACATAACTCAAGACATCTATCTCGCTAAATTAAAATTAGACAAATTCAAATTAACAAAATCCTTCTATGTTGTTGGTAATGAACAAGAGTATCATTTTGAGGTTTTATTCAAAATTTTAGAGAAACTTGGTTTTAATTCAAAAGGATTAAAACACTTGTCTCATGGAATGGTCAATCTTCCAGCAGGAAAACTTAAATCAAGAGAAGGAACAAAAGTTGATGGCGACGATTTAATTGAGAAAGTTCAAGAATTAGTTAAAAAAGAATTACACAAAAGGGAAAAACTTTCTAAAAGAGAACTTGAATCAAGAAGTTTGAAAATTGCTTTGGCGTCGATAAAATATTTTTTATTAAGGATAGGAATTAAGAAAAATATGGTTTTTAATCCAGAAGAATCAATTAGTTTTGAAGGAGAGACAGGACCTTATTTGCTTTATTCTTTTGCTCGTGCAAATTCTATTGTGAAAAAGATAAAATCTAAAAACAACAAATTCAAAATTGAACAATTAAACCAAAGCGAAATAAAATTAGTAAAAAAACTTTCCCAATTTCCAGAAGTTGTTTTAAATGCGTATAATAATCTTAACCCATCACTAATTGCAAATTATTCTCATCAGCTTTCCCAAATATTTAATGAATTTTATCACAGCTCTCCAGTAATTGGTTCTGAACAAGAAGCATTCAGATTAAAACTGGTTAAATCGTTTAAACAAGTTTTGGAAAACTCTTTGAATCTTTTAGGAATTGAAACTTTAGAAAAAATGTAGAGAACTTCCAATAATTTATTTGTTCTTTCAACTTTAAAAATTTTAATGTTTGTAAGTTGCTTAAGCAAAACTTATTTAAAGTGTTTTTTCCAATTAAAGATAATTAAAAGGAGGTTAAGATTTTTTAACAGAAATTTCTGAAGAAAATCAAATAAGATGGCAAAAAAACAAGGTCCAGAAATACTGCATTTTGTTGCGTGGTTAACAGGTGTAATCGTTTCATTGGCTGTGGGATTTGCAATGGTTGGAGGAACTCTTTCCTTACCAACATGGCTTGGAGGACAAACAGTTGCAATGTTAGCAGGATATGTAGTTGTTTTAACAACAGCATTAGGTGTGATATTAGCAATACTTAAGAAATAGTTTATTTTTATTTAATTTTTATTTTTTAAAAAAGGGTTTAGAGGAAACCCAAAGAATCCTCTTTCTTTTTTTATTAAAGTAGAGGATAAATTACACTAATGCTTAAAAAGAATTTTTTACTTTACAGATTTCATTTCCTTCCAAGCCAACTCAAACATTTGTTCCAGTGCTTGAGCAAAGAATTGTGTGTTTATCCAAATTCCAACATCATAATTAGGATGGAACTTTTCATCATCAAGAAGCATAAACATCAACTGAGTTGAATCAATAATCATAAACCTTGCCTTAATCTTTTCTAAATTTCTAACATCTGCAACTTTTTTTAATTCTCTTGCTATTTTTATATTGTTATTATCAATCGGCGCAGCAATCCTAATTTTAACTCCTCTCTTCTTACACTTTTCTAATCCAGGCAGTAGGGCTTCAAGTTTTCTATTAATTCCTTCTGCGGTTGTTACAATTGTTATTGTTTTCTCAGCATCATTAACCATCATATCCAAATGGTTGTAAAGATTCTGCCTACCCTTTAAACTTCCTGACAAATCAGAAGGTTCAACAAATTTAATGCCTTTTGTAAATAATGTACTAAGTTCTTCCAAAACCTCGTCTCCTTTAAGAGTTTCTAACCTCTTTGATTTTTCCTGAGCATTTCGTATTAAATTTTTCTTGACCCTCTCAACAACTTCTTCAGGTTTCAACGCAACAAATTTAATCGGTTTACCAAGTTTCATAATGATAAATCCTTTCTTTTCTAGACTTTCTAAAATATCATAAGTCCTAGACCTTGGAACATCAGAAATATTACTAAGTTCTCCTGCAGTCGAAGTCCCTCGAGAAAGCAATGCAGTCCACACTTTAACTTCATAAAGATTTAAATCAAAAATCTTTCTTAACCTGCTCAAAAATTCTTCCTTTACTATCATATTATTGTATCCTCTTTTTTCTTTTTAAAGATTGTTATGATGAAAGAGTAACCGAAAAGATTACTTAATTTAATTAAATAATCGCTATCCAACCTCTTTTATCTTTTATTTTAAACTCAATAATCTTTTTAAATCTTTCCTTGCCAGTTGTAACAATTTCAAATTTTGAAGAATTTGTTCTATCTTGGATAAAATCTTTTTGTTTTTTCAAAATGTTTTTTAAATCTTCATCAGCGACGATAAAAAGTTTAATTTTATCTGTTTTAATCAAACCAAGTTTTTTCTAAATGCTTGAACTTGCCTAGTCATTTCACGAGCATAACCTTCTGCTTCAAGTTCAGGATTCATCTTTGTATCAAATTCAACTTTCAAATCCTGTTCATCAGTATTTTCCCATTCAATATTTTTAACATTTAATTGAGTCTCAATTATTTTTTCCAGCTCTTTTCCCAATCTTTTAGAAAAAATCATTGCTTTTGCAAGTGGCCACTTTAGTCCTATTTTTATCTTGTCTCTTGTTTTCAATCCTGAGGAAATTATTTCTCTAACTAAATTCATTTCATTAATTAATTTCTTATCAATTAATTTCTCATCAAAATCAGGAAAAGTTTCTAAATGAACAGATTTATTTTTTTTATTAAAATTATTTTTGGTAAGCCCTTGCCAAATTTCTTCTGATATAAAAGGCATAAAAGGCGCAATAATTTTTGAAAAAATTTCAAGAACATTTTCCAGAGTTTCATAAGCTTCTTTATCTCCTTTATTTAATCTGTCTCTATTTTGTTTAATATAAACTAATGAAAGATCATCAATAAATTTTGTAATTGGGCGGGTTGCTAAAGGAATTTCATATTTTTCAAGATTTTCTTTTACTTCTTTAACTAATTCATTTAATCTAGAAATAATCCATTTATCCAAAATATTTTTATTTGAAATATTTGTTTTTTCTAATAAATTATAAAATTGATAAACATTATCTAATAAAATTATATTCTTACGATAAGAATCTATAATTCCTTTCTCTGAGATGTTTAAATCTCCTCCAGTAATTACTGGACTTGAAAGAAAATACATTCTTAATGAGTCCCCACCATATTTTTCCAAAGTTTCTTTTGGGTCAGGGTAGTTTCCATATAATTTACTCATTTTTCTTCCATCTTCTCCTGCTAAAACCCCTGTAACTACAACATTTTTAAAACACTCAGAATCAAATAAGCTATTTGATAAAACATGTAAATAATAAAACCACCCTCTAAGCTGGCCAGTATATTCAATTATAAAATCCGCAGGAAAATTTTTATCAAAATATTTTTTTCTTTCAAAAGGATAATGCATTTGTGCATAAGGCATTGAACCAGATTCAAACCAACAATCCAAAACTTCAGGAATACGGCTCATCACCCCGCCACATTCACACTTGAATTTATGAGAATCAATTTTAGGTATATGTAAGTCATTAACTTTTTTCCCACTTAATTTTTCAATTTCTTTAACTGAACCAACTACTTTTAGCTTTTCACATTTTTCACATTTCCAAATTGGCATCGGAGAACCCCAATACCTAGATCTAGATAAACTCCAATCAGGAGCATTTTCTAAATTATACTTAAATCTACCTTCTTTAAAATAATTAGGAACCCAATTAATTTTTTTATTTGTTTTAAGCATCTTACTCCTAATTTTATTAATATTCAAGTACCATGATTTTTGGGTTTTGTAAATTAAAGGAGTTTGGCATCTATAACAAAAAGGATAAGGGTGTGTAAAATTAAATTTGTCAAATAATTTTTCTCCTAAGTTTTGTAAAACTTTTTTCCCAGCGTCTTTAAAATAAGTTCCTTCCCATTCTCCTGCTTCATTTGTGTAAGCACCATTTTCATCCATAATTTCAATAATAGGCAAATCATGTTCTTTCCCTGCTTCAAAATCATCTTCACCAAAATTAGGCGCAATGTGAACAACCCCTGTTCCATCTTCAACATTCACAAAATTTTCTGAAATAACTTTATAAGAATTTTTATTTTCTGAAATTTCTTTATTTTTTAAATCAAATAAAGGAACATATTCTAATCCAATTAATTCTCTTCCTTTGAATTCTTTAATTATTTTATAATCCTTATCTTTAAAAATATCTTTTGTCCTTTCTTTTGCTAAAATATAATTTTCTTTTTTAGATTCAATTAAAACATAAGAAATTTTTTCATTAATAGCTAATGCTAAATTTCCTGGAAGAGTCCAAGGAGTTGTTGTCCAAACTAAGATAGAAGCATATCCTCTCTCTTTAAATTTTTCTTTGAGTTTAAATTTTAAAACAATAGATAATTCAGTAACATCTTGGTAAGCCCCTGCATCCATAGTAATTTCAAATTTTGAAAGAGGAGTTGCACAACGAGGACAATGTAATGAAGTCCTAAATCCTTCATAAATCAAATCTTGATCGTATAGTTTTTTAAATGCCCACATCACACTTTCCATAAATTCTAAATCCATTGTTTTGTATGCATCATCCATATCAACCCAACGAGCAATTTTCTCAATATACCAATTCCATTGATCTGAAACATTGTTCACATATAACTTACAAGCACCTACAAATTTTCCAATTCCAAATTTTTCAATGTCTTTTTTATTTTTCAAACCAAGTTCTTTTTCTACTTGATTTTCTGCAGGCAAACCATGACAATCCCATCCCCATCTTCTTTCAACTTTATAACCTTTCATTGTCCAATATCTAGGAATAACATCTTTCACAATACTTGGTAATAAAGTTCCATAATGTGGCAATCCAGTAATAAATGGAGGGCCATCATAAAAAATAAAATCTCCTTTTGGAGAAGATTTTTCTACAGACTTTTGAAAAATTTTTTCTTTCTTCCAAAATTTGTTTATTTTTTCTTCTGTATTTTTTGGATCATACATCTTAATCTAAATATTTCTTGTTTTTTAAATATATTCCTAAAAACTTAATTAAGTTTGCTTAAGAGAGGAATATTAAATTTTATTTGAGAAATAAAGAGAATTAATTAATCTTTCTGCTCCAGCCTGTGCTCTTTGAGCCAATTCTTTTTCTGATTCTTGAATAGATTTAATCCATGTACCTAATTTATCTAAATCATTTGTTTTCTCTGGTCCACAAAACATTTTTTTATTTGTTATATGTATTCCATAATCTTTTGCTATTTTTCAAGAATTTCCTGTTCAACAAAGTGAAGTTTTGAATGGATAATAATGCAATATGGTGTTTTCACATCATTATATTCTTCAAGTTCCTTAATTGTTCTGTAAGAAATCTTTTGTCCTTTTGTTCCAAGTCTCTGACATAAAATAATTTTCTTCAGATTTATTTTATATTTTTCAGAAGAAATTTTCAATTGATTTAAAGCATCTTGAAATTCCAAACCAATGTCCATCAAAATCAAACTATGTGCCTTCATTGATTGATTATCCTGCACAATTTTCATAAAACTATCTGGAGAAAAACTCTTTTCCCATTTTGGCATTGAAGCAACTTTTCCAAATTTGTAAAGTTGTAAACCTGTTTCTGCAACTGCATCGAGAATAGAAGCGTTATAAATTATTTTATATTTAACTCCACATTTTCTTGCTTCTTCAATCAAAGAAATATGCGTTGTAGCAGTCAATGGGCTTCCATAAACCAAAAGAACAACATCTGATTTTCTTGCTTCATCAACAATTCCTAAACTTTCAACTAACTCTCTATCAGCAAGAACAAACTTTTTCCCAAGAGCCTCTCTTAATTCTCCTTCTGAATATGGGAAATCAACAGTGTAATTTTCAAGATAAACCCGTTTACACCTTTTAACTACCTGCAATCCGAACTTTGAAATTCCATCAACATTTAGTCCCAGCCCGATTATGTATAACATAATTCATAAAAGAAAAAGTCGGTTTATTACCTTTTTGGTTCATATGGAAAAAATTTAAATCTTGATAGCTCTTCTAAATTTACTATCTTCATTTCAATAGGTTCTTTTTCATTTTCATTAATAGATTTTGAGAAGTTACCATAATACATTCCATCACGTTTTAAATAAAAACTCCTAGTCCATGTATGAATCATGTCCCCTTCTCTAGGTATTATCATACTAGTTTTTTTATTTTCTTTTTCCATAATTTTTTATTATTATAAGATTTATAGATCTTTTTATTTCTTCAAACTCTGACTAGTTACAATTGCAATAAAAAATAAACTAAACATTAAAATGTCGTTTCCAATAACTAAACCAATTAATCCTCCAATTAAACTAAAAATAATTATTAATTTGAACCATTTTTTCCCTGATTTTAATTCTTCTTTTGTTACATGTGCAAGAAAAGAACCAAGAGGAAAACCTAACGCCAACACGCAAATTCCTATAAAAAGATTAAGCAACTCGTTCATAAGAATATTTAAGAAACCTAGTTTTTATAATTAACCATGTACAAAAAATACTTAGTTGTTGCAAGCAAGAAAGACAAGGCAGGAATAAATATCACGACGAATTTATCTCAATTCAGAAAGAACCCCCTGGTGTCTTCTATGTCTGATGAAGCTGGTTTTGATTTTTATTTAGTTGAAGATGAAATAATTTTCACAGAAAATTTGGATTTAGATAAGATAAATAAATATGATTTTATAATTTTTGCTTCAAAACACAAGTCAGAAAAAGGAGATAAATCTCTTTCTGTTCACGCGCCTGGGAATCCAAGAAATGCAGAGTTCGGAGGGTTGCCTAAAAAAATGTGTAAAACTTCTGCGCTTTTTCAAAAGCAAATTTTTGAAAAATTAAATTCAAATGTAAAAGAACACGGTCTTGATAAAAAATACAAAGTGACTTTGGAATGCACACATCACGGACCTTTGATTGACAAGCCGTGCATTTTTATAGAAATCGGCTCGTCTGAAATAGAATGGGCAGATAGGAAAGCAGGTTTTATAATTGCAAAAACAATAAATCAAATAATTAAAGAGTTCAAAGAAAACCCATACAATGAAGTTGCGGTTGGAATTGGCGGACCACATTACTGCCCAAATTTCAACAAAATACAATTGAATTCTAATATCGCAGTTTCGCACATAATTCCTCAATATGCTCTTCCTATTGACGAAGAAATGATAAAGCAGGCAATAGAAAATACAGAAGAAGAAGTTGATTTTGTTTTGCTTGATTACAAAGGGTTGGGGAATTCAGAACAAAGAAAACAGGTTTTAGAAATTCTTGATAAACTTTATATTGAGCATAAAAAAACCAGTGAGATTGGGAAGTGATTATTTTATAATTTTATATTAAAGTTTATTTAATTTATTAGCCACCACAAGAATCCTATCAGCTTAGTTATGACATTCTCCCTCATATTTGGGTGTTCTTTTTTAATTTTTCAATTGCATCTTTAGTCATAGAATCAACTGAATGACTGATTATTCTTTTATTGAAATCTGGTAATTTAGGCAATCTTTCTTTCTTCTTTCCCATAAGATTAACACTATTAACAATTATTTAAAAGTTTAGAGGATTGAACTAATAGATTAACGCCCCAACCGAGCAAGAAAGTATTTTGTGATATTCCCTCACATATTTGGAGTCCGTCTAATATTTCAAAGTAAAAAATACGCCGACACCAGGAATCGAACCTGGGAGTCCCGAAGGACCGAGATTAGCAATCTCGTGCAATACCATTATGCGATGTCGGCTTATGTGAATATGAGATGATTTGTGATATTTTAAGTTTTTGTATTGGTGATTATGATTTTTAATAATTTCTACTAAGTGTTACACTTTTGTGGTCAATCTTAGCAATCTAGTACGTTAACCACTCCGCCATCTGGGCTTTTTGTAATCAGCAGAGTGGGAACCACTCGTTTGACCACGCCTGGACGAACAAATGAAAACTCTATAGGAGTTTACTTTCCGCCATCTGGGCATAATATGATAGAACTATTCCATTTTAAAAAATTATGTATTCTAAGAATAATAATAGCGAGGGTGGGATTTGAACCACACGACCTCCGGGTTTCCTATGCAATCGCGTAGGAATGAAAAACCTACGGTTTTACTTATGGGCCCGACGAGCACTCCAGACTGCTCCACCTCGCTATACAATTAACTAAGTATTTCTTCTTTTAAAACTTTCGAACACAACATTTTTATATCAAACTTTTTTCCAATCCTTATGTTAAAACTAGGAATTGATGATGCAGGCAGAGGCCCAGTAATTGGTCCAATGGTTCTGGCTGGTTGCTTAATAGATGAAAAAACAGAAAAAGAATTTAAAAAATTAGGTGTAACAGATTCAAAAAAATTAACCACAAAAAGAAGAGATTTCTTGGTAGAAAAAATAAAAGCACAAGCAGAAACATTTGAAATAATAATTATCCCTCCTATTGAAATTGATGGGGGATCAATAGTTGGGGAAAACAGAATAAAGTTAAACGAACTCGAAGCAATAGCAACGGCAAAAATAATAAACAGGATAAACAAGGGCTATAAAAAATTAAAAGTTGTAGTCGATTGTCCCTCAACAAGCATAATTAAGTGGCAGGATTTCTTAAAGACAAAAATAAAAAATCTATCAAACTTGGAAATTTCCTGTGAACACAAGGCAGATAAGAATCACATATCAGTTTCAGCAGCGTCAATACTTGCCAAAGATGTTCGTGAAAAAGAGATGACAAAACTAAAAAAATTTACGGGGATGAAATTGGCTCTGGTTATACTTCTGATTTATTGACGCAAAAATTCCTTGAAAAATTCGCAGAAAAACATCAAGACAAAGGAATCTTTAGAAAAACATGGATAACTTGGAAAAACGCAGTTAATAAAATAGGACAGAGGAAGTTGTTTTGAAAATGGCAGTTATTGCAGTAATAAATTATTAGAATAAAATCTTAATCGGGAAGAAAAAAACAAGTTCTAAAAAATTTCTTAGAGGGGAATGGCACATTCCTGGAGAGACTATTGAAAAAGGAGAATCAGATAGAGAAGCATTGGTTAGAGGAATGAGAGAAGAAGCAGGAATCGAAATAAAAGTTGGTAGATATATTGGATATCATATAACCCCTTCAAGTAAAAAAGAAGCTCGTTGGTATGAATGTTTTTCTGAAACAGAAAAGGTTGTTCCTGGAGGCGATTTAGAAGATTTGAAATGGATTTCAAAAAAAGATGTTTTAAATTTTTGTAGAAGTAAAGTAAATAATCTTTGGCCTAAAGAAGTTAAAGAGTATTTTCAATAAAACAATCTTTAAAAATCCTAATTCATTTTTATAATAATGGTATTTATAAAAAAATTAGTGATGCATGGCTTCAAAAGTTTTCCAAGAAAAACAGAAATACCTTTTAATCAAGAGATTAATATTGTTCTCGGTCCAAATGGTTCTGGAAAATCAAATATTTCAGATGCACTATGTTTTGTTCTCGGACGGCTTTCAATAAAATCAATGAGAGCCGCAAAGGCAAGAAACTTAATTTTCTTAGGAACAAAATCCGCATCCCCTGCAAAAGAAGCGTCAGTTGAAATTGTATTTGAAAATTCTGACAGAACATTTTCAATAGATAAAAACGAAATCTCAATAAAAAGGATTGTTAGAAGAAACGGGCAGAGCATCTACAAAATAAATAATGAAACAAAAACACGGCAAGAAATTTTAAGCCTACTGGCTTTAGCAGGAATCGATCCAAACGGATTTAATATTATTTTACAGGGAGAAATTCAAAACTTTGTCCAAATGCAAACAGAAGAAAGAAGAAAAATAATCGAAGAGGTTTCTGGAATTTCAATTTATGAATTACGAAAACAAAAATCAATGAGGGAACTAGAAAAAACAGAAGAAAAAGTAAAAGAAGCCTTGACCATCTTAAGAGAAAGAACAGCCTATATGAATAATCTTGAAAAAGAAAGGGAGCAGGCATTAAGGTTTAAAAAACTTGAAAAAAATGTTAAGATTTTCAAGGCAAGCATAATCCATCATAATTTAACAAAGAAGAAAAAAGAAAAAGAAAAGATAGATTTAGAAATTTTCAAAAGAGACAAGGAAAAAGAAAAATACAAACAAGAAAAATTAAACCTTGAAACAGAAATAACAAATGTCAATTCAAAAATTAATTCTATTAATTCAACAATACAAAAATCCACCGGATTAGAACAGGAAAAACTTAATCAAGAGATTGCTGATTTAAGGGCGGAACTTACAGGGATGAATGTGAAACTTGAAAACAATGAGAACAGAATTTCTGAGATAGAAAGACAAAAACAAGAATTGGTTCAGGAAATAAATGGCAACGAGGTTTCAGTAAAGAAACTCCAAAAAGAATCCCCTTCAATAACTACAAGACAAAAAGAGATTGAAATAAAAAAACAAGAACTAGAAAAATTAGAAGAACAAAGAAAAAAATTTTATATGATTAAATCCGAGTTAAAATCAATTAAGGAAAGAATTAATGATAAAAAATCTGTTCTTCAAAACTACACTTCAGAATCAAAATTTTTTCTGGAACAAATTAAATCTATCTCCACAGAATTATTTGATAAGAACACAAACTCAGATAAAGTAGATTCCTTGAAATTTTCTTTGGCAGAAAAAAAAGAGTTATTGGTTAATTTAAACAAAAGAGAAATAGAACTTGAAAAAATTTCTTACGCAAATGAATTAGAAATAGAAAAACAAAAGACTTTGATAGAAAGAATTTCTAAAATGGACACTTGCCCTCTTTGTAAAAGCAAAATGACTGAGGAGCACTTAACTTCAATAAAAGATGAAACTTTTCCAAAGATAAATTCTTTAAAAAAAGAAGTAGAAAACTCAGACAAGGGCTTAAGCGAGGTTTATAATAAAAGAGATTTGTTAAAAAATAATATAGAACAAATTGATTTAGAAATATCAAAAAGAGATTCTGATATCATTAAACTTTCAAATATAGATGAGAAAAAAGAACAAATAAAAATCCTTCATGAAAAGATAGAACAATCAAAAGAAGAATTTTCAAAATTAGAAAAAAGGGAAAAAATTCTAGAAGAAATATTTGATAAGGATACAAATATTGAGCAAAAATATGAAATAGCGAGGGTAGAAATTCAGGAAATTTCTTTAAGGAATAAGGAAAATGTTAACGCGGAGATTTCATCAAAACTAAGGGAACTTGAACGTTCAAAGATTTTATTGAAGCAACTTTCAAGAAATAAAGAAGATAGAAACGATGAACTTCAAGGAATTAATAAAATCATGAAAGAAAAGAAAAATTACTTGAAAATAAAAAGAAACAAGAAGAAGAACTAAGCAAAAAATTCAGGGAATTAATTTCCAAAAGAGATTTGTTGCATGGAAAAATAAGAGAAAATGAATTAAACATTTCACAAAAACAAAATGCTCTTTCAAATATTGAACAAGGAATAAACAACTTCAAACTTGAAAAAGCAAGAAGTGATGCAGAGATTGAAGGGCTTGAAATGGAAATTTTGGAATTCCCTAACATCCAAATAATAAAAGAAAACAAAGAATCTCTTATCATTAAGTTAAATAAAACTAGGGAAATTTTATCGAGGATAGGTTCTGTTAATCTTCGTTCTTTAGAAGTTTATGATTCTGTTAAAAAAGAATATGATATAATAAAAGAAAAAATAGAATTAATAAACAAAGAGAAAGAAGGGGTATTAAAGATAATTCACGAAATTGATATCAAAAAGAAAAAACATTTGTTAGGACTTTGAATGAGCTGAATGAAATTTTCTCAAGGAACTTTTCAATGTTAAATGAAAAAGGTCAAGTTTCATTGAGTTTGGAAAATAGGAAAAATCCTTTTGACGGCGGTGTTGAAGTAATTGTGAAAACAGGGCACGGAAAATATTTTGATGTGCGCTCTCTTTCAGGAGGCGAGCAAACTCTGGTTGCACTCTCGTTAATCTTTGCAATACAAGAACTAAAACCATACCCATTTTATATTCTTGATGAAATCGATGCTGCACTTGACAAAAGAAACTCAGGACGACTTGCAGGACTGCTTCAGAAATATATGAAACAGGGACAGTATATTGTAATCACACACAACGACGAAATAATCACAAACGCATCAACACTTTATGGAATTTCAATGCACGATGGCATTAGTAAAATTATTTCTCTTAAGATTTAACTTTATATTTCTCAACATATTCTTTTCTTTTAATTTCATAAAGTTTTAAATAATCCTTTTAAATAATCCTTTTTATCATTTCTATCAAAAATTGTCATTTCTTGAATTAGAAATAATTCTTTTAAATCATTTCTTTGTATTAAGTCTGTTAATTGTTCTGTCATTTTCTATATTTGATTCTAAAAAAAGAAAAAGGAGAAAGTAAATAAAATAAAAAAAAATTAAAAATTAATTTAGTAGTAACTTTCTCCGAATTCGTCTGTTTTTTCAGGTTTCTTTGTAATTAAAACAATTAAAACAACTAACAATACTAAAAATACTATTGCTAAAATAACTGTTAAAATAACAACTGAGTTTGATACAGAATCTGATTCTATTTTGCTGTCAAAAGTAACTGTGCTAACAAGTTCACCATTAATTGTGAACACATTAACTTTAGCTCCACTTTCAGGTGAAACTTTAATTACTTTACTTGAACCAGCAGCCACAAAAACAACACTTTCACTAACACTAGCAGACTCAGGGATAATTTTGTAACCAGCTACTTTATTAGTAGGGTTTACAATCCACAAGTCATTACCAGAAGCGAAAACATTTGTTTCAAAATCATTTTCTATAACAATCTGCTTAACTTTTGAAAAAGTTACATCATCGTTTGTAACTGTTACTTCAAGTGTGTAGATTCCAGATTCAACTTCAAAAGGTATCTTCAAAAAGATTCTACCATTTGTAGTGTCGTCATCATCTTCATTTGGAGTTCCCCAAGCATTACATATTGCATCACTTAAACAATCGCCTTCTTTTAAAGGAACTAAATCCCCAAGGTAAGAAGTTTTCTCAATGCCTAATTCAGATATGCTTGCAGTTATATACAAATCATCTAAGTCATTGTAACCAACATTCTTAATAACAAAATCAACAGGGATATTCTCTCCTGCTTCAATATTACTAGTTGTTGAGATAGACTTAACAACAGGGTTGTATGAAGGTCTTTGAACTCTCAAAACAATATCCTCAATCTCTGATTTGAATTCTCCATTCCAGATTTTCAAGTTAAGAGTTAAGTCATCACTCAAAGATTCTTTAAGTTCAAAAGGAACTGTAAGTTTCAAAGTCTTTGTATATGTCTTACCATCTTCAACTTCAAAAGAGTCTGTTCGTGCATCAACATCAAGCTTGTTGCCTTCAATCTCTGCTTTAACTCTAACATCAGTTGCATTTACTTGCGAATCAAAGAACACTTGAACAACAATTGAATCTCCAGCAATAACACTTATTTCAGTATTATTCTCAATCAAAATACCGTTAATCTTTACAGATTCAGCAGTTGTTAAGTCACCAGTAACAGCACCAACAGTGTATGAACTTATTGTAGCTATCAAAAATAAAGCAATTGCAGTTGCCAAAAAAGAAACCATAAGGTTTTTTTTATTCATTTTCATTTCCATTTTTAATTGTAAGAAAACTTTGTTTTCTTGAATTTACTTAATAGAAACACTTTATAAACTTTATGATGACGACAGAAAGTATTAATCAATAAGTTACTAATTGTCTGGGCAGAGAGTGAAAATTTATAATTTAGAGTTAATTTCTAAAAAAAATAAAAAACCCAAGGTTTCCCTCGGGATTTAAAATTATAAATTTAGAAGTTTTATTTTGGTATCTGTTGTTGCAAAATTATTTGCAACAATCACTTGACACTTTGCGTCTTCTGCAGATTGGATAGTTACTTTTGTAACTGTTCCGTCAATTACAATTGTGTGCACAGGTTTGTCGGCTCTCTTTAATGCATTGTTCAAACCTTTAACTGAAACTTTTTTTATCTCATTTAAAGATTCATCCAAAAGAATTGCCTTGTCTGTTCCTTGGTTTTCATCTGAAAGTTTTTTCAATTTTGATTTGTCTTCTTCACTTAAATCAGCTGATTTAACTTGGCCCTCTGTGTTTACATCCCCTTCCACAGAGGGTACACCCTTGGGTGCCCCGACGTTCTGTTTCTCAAAAACTTTCTTATTTTTATAAGAATACTCTTCAACAGAAACCTTCTTCCTTAAGTTCATTAAAATTTCTTTGCCTGTTAATTCTTCAACTTCCTTTCCATCAGGAGCAACTACAATGTATTTCACATTAGCATTCTCAACAACATTCTGGATAATTAAGTTTCCTCCTCTATCTCCGTCAACAAACAAAGTAACGTCTTTTTCTCTACTTAATTTTCTTATTGACTCTGGAAGTTTTGTCCCGTTCATCGCTATTACATTATTAACTCCATTCTTCATCAAGTTAAGAACATCTGCCCTTCCTTCAACAACAATTACTTCTTTTCTATAAAGGTCTCCGCACGGAAGTTTTTCATCCCCATATTCTTTAATTCCTGCCATCTTTGCAGAATCTTTTATTTCATTAGAAATTTCTCGTGAATCTGTTGAACCCTCAATTCCTTGCATAAGTTTCTTAGCCCGCTCAAGAATATAATCTCTCTTGCTTCCTCTAACATCTTCAATTCTTTCAACTTCTATTTGAGAATCGCTCGGCCCAATTCTTTCTATGGTCTCAATTGCAGCAGCAATCAAAGTTGTTTCTGATTGGTCCAAGGCAGTAGGAACTTTAATAGCACCCATTGTTCTCTTGCCTTCTCTTTTCAAATCAACTTCAATTCGCCCTATTTTCCCTTCTTTTTGAAGTTCTCGCATTTCTAATTCAGAACCAAGTAAACCCTCTGTTTGCCCGAATATAGCTCCGATTACATCAGGTTTTTCTAACGCACCTTCTGCTTCAAAATTCGCATGTATCATATATTTTATCGATACTGGACTTATTTTAGCCATCTTTTATTTCCTGTAAAAGTGGCTAATGAAAATTTTATATTTACTTTTGCCATTATTTTTTTCTCTGTTATTTAATTCCATAAAATCTTATGGTTTAGTTCGAAACTGAAATTTCGGACTAATGAGGAAATCGAAGATTTCCACTTTTGTTTAGAAAAATATCTAACTACTTCATTTCAAATAGCCAAATGCTAAAAAGTGAATGTGAGGTGAATAATAATCTTGAAATATTCTTCTAATAAAAATTATTGTTGAAAAGGGTTTTTAAAAGTTTCTAAAGAATTATTTCTTTTTTGTAATTTCAGTACACATTCCAGCAGCCACAGTTGAACCAGCGTCTCTTACAGCAAATCTGCTCATAAATGGATTATCTTTCTGAGTTTCCAAACAAAGATTTCCTTGTGGCTTAAGTCTAACTTTTGCAGAATCTCCGTTTTTCAAGAAATCAGGATTTTCTTTTATTGTCTCACCTGTTCTTGGGTCAATCTGCGCAATTAATTCAATAAATTGACAAGGAACTTGAGCAGTGTGTATGTGGAATACAGGCGTGTATCCTTTTGCTAAAACACTTGGGTGATTAATAACTGTGATTGTTGCAATAAATTCTTCAACAACAGGAACTGATTGAGCAGCGTCGCAAATAACATCTCCTCTTGCAATATCTTTTTTTCCAACTCCTCGAATATTAACCCCAACATTATCTCCTGCATCTGCTTGAGACAATGTTTCGTGGTGCATTTCAATTGTCTTTAATTCCCCTTCAATTCCTGTTCCGGTTCTACCAGGAAGAACTTTAACTTTCATTCCTTGTTTCATAATTCCAGTTTCAATTTTTCCAACAGGAACAGTTCCAATACCTGTAATTTCATAAACATCTTGAACAGGCATTCTCATTGGAAGGTTCTTTGGTGAGTCTGGTTCAGGGAACAAATCAAATTGCTCCAAAATTGTAGGTCCTTTGTACCAAGGCATCTTTTCAGATTTCTTAACAATATTATCTCCTTGTAATCCAGAACACGCAATAAAAGTTGTTGTTTCTGCATTAATTCCAACACCTTGTAAAAGTTTCCCAACGTCTTCTTTAACTTTATTGAAAGTTTCTTCTTTATATTCAATTGCATCCATTTTGTTAACTGCAACAGAGATATTCTTAACACCCATGGTTCTCAATAACCATAAGTGCTCTGTTGTTTGTGGTTGAACTCCAGAAGGTGCAGCAATAACCAAGAAAGCAGCGTCTGCTTGCGAAGCACCAGTAATCATGTTCTTGACAAAGTCCCTGTGACCAGGCGCGTCAATGATTGTGATTTGCCATTTTTGGGTCATTAATTTCTTATATGATAAGTCAATTGTAACTCCTCTTTCTCTTTCTTCTTTAATATTATCCATAATGTAAGCAAACTCAAAACCAGCTTTACCATGTTTTTCAGCTTCGTCTCTAAGTTTTTTCATTTCTTGCTCAGAAACAAGCCCGCCATCAAACATTGTTCGTCCAACTATAGTTGATTTTCCAGCGTCGACATGCCCGACAAAAACAACATTCATGTTTGGTTTTTCTTTAGCCATTTTGATTTTTTGTTAAATGGGTAGTGGTAATCTTTCAATTTCCTCTTGCCATAGTTAGTTAATAAAAAAAAGGTTTAAAAATCTTTCGTTAAAGTTTTTACGTTGAGCACCAGACAGAGGTGAGGCATAGAAATCTTTCGTTAGAAAGATTTTAGCTAAAGGCAAAATTAAAGCTGTATAAAGTTTTTGGTAAAAAATTTATCTAACAATATTGTTCTTGATTAATGCTGTGTTTTAAAAAAATAAACGCTTGCAATTGCAAGTAATATACTAAAAAATAAAAAGAAATAAACTTTTATTGGAGTTGGTGATAGAAAAGACATTGGAGAAGAATAACTAGCATAAAGAAAAGATGTAATTGACAATAAACCTAATATTAAACCAATCACTCTATGTCCCATAAAACTAAAAAATCCCATAATTTTTATCCGAATCATTTATATTTAAAACTTACTGATTTTTCCCTAACCCTTCACACAAAAATAAAGTTTATGTTTTTTGTCTACAAAAAATATCTACAAAGTTAATCTATCTTTGTGTAGAAAAATTTCAAAGAAATTTTTCAGGGTTTCTTTACTGATTCTTACTCAAGCCCTTTCTATTCCTGATCCTCTTTATAATATCTTCTTGTAAATTTGTTGGAACTTTTTCAAATTCTTGTTCTGCCAAAGATGATGTTCCTCTTCCTTCTGTCGCACTTCTTAAATCATTTGACCATCCAATCATTTCTGCAACAGGAATCTTTGCTCTCATTGAAGCCTCTGTTCCTTCTTGTTTTACTTCAATTATTTGTCCTCTTTTTCCTCCAACCAATTTTGTAATTCCTCCTAAAAATTTATCAGGCATTTCAATAACATGAATTTGCAATGGTTCTAAAAGTGCAGAGTTTGCTTTTTCCATGGCGCCTTTAATTGCTTCTCTGACAGCAGGATAAACCTGCGCAGGACCACGGTGAATAGCGTCCTCGTGAAGTCGAATATCCATTAGAGAAACTTTCATTTTTGTGCAAGGTTCACGTGCCAAAGGACCAGCATCAATAACCATTTCAAAAGCATCCAAAACCATTTCAATAACTTCTCCTATATGAACTTCTCCTCTTGTTTCATCCATGAAAATATTCCCTTTGTAAATATCTCGAATATTCCTGATAGCATTACCATCCCATCCTAAATTCGTGAGAACCTGTGAAGAATCCTGGTTCTTTTTTTTAATTCTTCCTTCACTTAACTCCCCGCTTCTTATTGCGTCATAAATATTATCTTCTAATGGTTCAACTATCATATAGAAACTATTGTGCTTGTTAGGGCTTCTTCCTTCAACACTTGGTGATTCTTTTCCAACAGTTTCCCTATAAACAATAATCGGCGCAGAAGTCTGCACATCCAAACCTTTCTCACTTTTAATTCTGTTCTCAATAATTTCCAAATGCAACTCACCCATACCAGACATAAGGCTTTCACCAGTTTGCTCATTAATTTCTATTTTAATCGACGGGTCTTCTTTACCAACTTGCTTTAAAACTTCAACCAGCTTCGGCAAATCTGCTGCTTTTTTAGGTTCAATAGATTTTGTAACAACAGGGTCAAACAAATGCTTAATCGCTTCAAAAGATTCCATCTCTTCTTTACTAACTGTCTCACCAGTAAAAACATCTTTTAGTCCAACAACTCCAACAATATTTCCTGCACTAACCTCGCCTACAATAATTCTTTGTGCTCCTTTGTAAACAGAAACTTGTTGAATTCTGACTTTTCTCTTCGCTAAGTTCATGTAAAGTTCATCGCCTTGTTTGATTGTTCCTGAAAATAATCTTCCGCACGCAACTTCTCCTGCGTGTTTATCGACGACAATTTTTATTGGAACAAAAGCAGGGTCGCCTTTTGGGTCACAATTTATCAATGATTTTCCAATTTCAGAATCAGTTTCCCCATGCCAGATTTTCGGAATCCTATATTTCTGAGCATCAACAGGATTTGGGTGGTGCTTAACACACATCTCTAAAACAACTTGGTGTAACGGAGCTTTCTTAGCCAATTCCTTTTGATTTTCATTTTCATAAGAATCAATAACATCTTTGAAAGTTATTCCATTCTCTTTCATATACGGAAAACTCAAAGCCCAATTATGAAACGCAGAACCAAATGCAACACTCCCCTCGCCAACACCAACTTTCCATTTTTCCTTGTAACCTTCAGGCGCAATATTTTCAATCAACTCATTAATATGGTCAATAATTTTAATAAATTTCTTTTCCATTTCCTGCGGAGTCAGTTTAACTTCCTTAATCAACCTGTCAACTTTGTTAATAAATAAAACAGGTTTAACCAATTCTTTTAATGCTTGTCTCAAAACAGTTTCTGTCTGAGGCATTATCCCTTCAACAGCACAGCATAAAACAACAGCACCATCAACCGCCCTCATTGCACGTGTAACATCCCCTCCAAAATCAACATGCCCAGGAGTATCAATTAAATTAATCAAGTAGTCCTCTCCATCAACATTATGAATCATGCTCACCGATGCTGAATCAATTGTTATTCCTCTTTCTGATTCATCAACATGAAAATCCAAAGCCCTTTGCTTTCCTGCAGTTTCTGTAGATAACATCCCAGCACCAGCCAAAAGATTATCCGAAAAAGTCGTCTTGCCATGGTCAATGTGCGCAGCAATTGCTATGTTCCGAATTTTATCTTGCTGTTTCATTAAATCTTTAATTTCTGCCATTTCGTATTTTCCATTAATTTAATCTCGAAAGGGTTCTTGTGCCCTTTGGGTACCATGTTAATATAAATTAATTGAGAAATTGGTTTATAAAATTATTCATTAAGAATTTTAAAACTACCTTGCAGAGTCGGCTTGTGCTTCTGCTTCTCTTTTTTTCTTAATTGCAAAACTTTCCTGATTATCTTCTGAAGCCATAACAATTTCATCTGCTAATCCTTGTGTAATTGTCTTTTTTTTATTAAAAGCCTTATCTGAAGCCCCATGAACAATATGTTTCAAAGCCAAGTTAACTCTTCGCAACGGAGAAACATCAATTGCCTGCGGATATCTTGCGCCCCCGTATTCAATCGCAGTAATCTCATCTCTTGGAGCAGAATTTTCAATAGCCTTCACAAAAACCCCAATAGGATTCTTCCCTGTCTTTTTCTCAACCAACTTAAACGCATTTAAAACTATTTTCATGTTCTTAGAATATTTTCCTGTCGAACGCCCTAAAATAATCTTGTGTTTCTTCCCTCTATGTCCTGCAACAGAAAGTTTATTCATTAATCTCTCAACAATATTTGTTTTTGTCTGCCCAAATTTTTGAACATTTCGTCCTTGTGATTTCAAAATTAATTTTGGTTGAAGATTAATTACAGACCTCAAACCCTCGTCTTCAACTTTTATTTCACTAATATCATACAAATCAAAAATTTTAAATTGAGGTAATTGTGTTTCTGTCATTTTGTTTTTGGTTCACAAATATATTTTCTTTGTTTTCCTCTTTCTTTTATTAGTCTTAAATTCTGTTCATAATTTTTAAGAAAAGAGGTACTTCCGCAATTTTCTATATCTCCAATTACAACTTTAGGCATGATTTCTTCCCCTTCTCCTAATATTCTTAAATATCCTATTTCTTCGTCAAATTTTCCTGTTTCAAAAGACATTTTATCTCCTACCCTTCTCAATCTTTCCACTAACAAGTCTTGCTAATGGCTGATCATTTACTTTAATAACTTGAAAACGAATTCCACGAATATCTCCTTTTGCTCTTCCCTGTTTCCCACCAATTCTTTCAATTATAACTTCGTCATGCTCGTCAATAAATTTCTGCGCAAGGTTTCCAGGAATAAAAGCTCCAACTGTTTTTCCATTTTTAGTAAGCTGAACCTTGCAACATTTTCTCATCGCTGAATTTGGCTGAGCCGCTTCCTTTTGAAACTTAGAAAGCACAAGCCCTTTTGCTTGACTCGCACCTTTTAGTGGGTCTGATTTAGAAAAAAGATTTAGAGTTCTAACTTTATACTTTCTATCTTTCCACCGAAATTTTGTCCGATTCTTTATTTCTTTCTTTGCACTTTTTAATCCCATATTATATTGTTGAAAGAATTAGTTTAAAAAGTTTCTGTAAAGAATATTCAGACAATCCTAAACTCTTTACTAAAAAAATCCTTTACTATTCCCTGCATCTCAATCATTCTCCTTTTATTTCTTCCAATCAACGCCGCCTTGCTATGACTGCCTGCTGTAAGAATTATTTCATTATCTGTAACTTCTAAATCATTGAACTTCACAGGATTAACAATCGCTTCAATAAATTTCTTAGCATCTTGAATTCCCCTCGGATTCGGAACAACCTTAATTCTTTTTCTAAGAATCTCGCTCATCTTTTTTATATTCTGTCCCCCTTCACCAACAGCCTGAGAAACAAACCTCCTAGGAACACAAAAAACAATCGCTTCATTATACTTAAAACAAAATCGCGTACTAACCCGTGTAATTTTATTAAAGAGATTCAGATATCTCATGTCCTGCATATTAATTGTTCTCACCATTTTAGATATTTTTTTTAGAAGGAGTCAATTTATAAATCTATTGTAATGGAAATTATTTTATTTCTCTTAAATTTTTTATAAAATCATCTGCTTCTTTTTTATTTCTTTACTAGAACCCTCATAAATCTTTTTAATTAATTTCTTAAGAAAAAATTTTATAAATATTTAGTTTTAAATTATTACTTATTAGTCTGCTCAACAATTTCTGACTTAGCTGTTTTTTTATCTATTTCTTCTTTCTTCAAAGCCCCAACTATTTTTACAAGAAGTCCTGGTAATCCTGTACCAATTGGAACTGGTTGATTAAGAATTATGTTTTCAACAACTCCAGATAGATTATCTTTCCCGCCTTTGATTGACGCGTTCACAAACTGTTTGACAGGCATTTCAAAAGTTGCCCTTGCCAGTATCGACGATTTTTGAGCAATTATTCCCATTCTCGTGACCCCTTTTACTCTCCCTGTATGAGTCATAGCGTCGGCAACAAATTTAAGGTGCCTACCATCAATGTCTAATCCTTGTTCATTAAGAACTTTGTAAACTTCATTAATTATTAATTGCCTAGAAACTTCAATACCAAATATATCTGCAACTTCATATAAGTCATTCGAAATCGTCCTCGCTTTGTCAACTTCTTTTAACTTAAGTATTTCTTCTAAATTAGTTCCCAATGTCATAACCATATAATCTTTTTCCCTTTTCACAACCAAAATCTGCTCAACACCTTTTACCCCTGAAATAATTGTCTGCTTAAGTTTTTCCTTAAGTTTGTAAATTTCCTTAAAATTCATTTCAGACGCATTTAAAATTATTGAGTCTGTTTTTTCTTTTGCATCAAATCCTAAATCATTAAGTCTTTCAACAACTGTTTTAGCAGAAATATGAGTTTGCTTAAGTCCTTTCTTATCAATCTTGATTTCAATTTTCTTGTCGCTAAAATTCAAATTTATTTCAGAAGTTATTTCTTTCAAAGTTACTTCTTTAATTTTCTCTGCAAAAATTTTCGCATCTTTTTCATTGTTATATTGTTTCTCTAAATAAATTTCCATTTTTGGAGAAGAAGGTTTTTTTCTTGCATCAAAAACTTCAATTATTCTTGGAAGGCCAGAGGTAACTTGCATTTCTGAAACACCTGCAAAATGAAAAGTCCTAAGAATCATTTGAGTTGAAGGTTCACCAATAGACTGTGCAGTTACAATTCCAATTGCTTCACCTGATTCAAGTTTTCCACCAGTATGAAGTTTAGAAACATCCAGCCCATCTCCACCATACTTAAATTGTATAATGCTGTTATTACTATCTCTTATAGTTCCATCATATTCTACTTTTAAATCTTGGAGCGCATTGGATAATCTTCTATACAAGTAACCTGACTTTGGTGTTCTTAATGCAGTATCCATAAGCGAGTCTCTTCCTGTCATAGCCCCAAAGAAAAACTCGTCTGGTCTAAAACCTTTTATGAATGAGTTAGCAACAAAACCTCTTGCCCTCGGCGATAAGTCACATTTTTTAAAGAAAGATAATGTTCTTTGGGTATAACCAAAATCAATTCTTTTACCACTTAAAACATTCTGTCCAAAACAACAAGCCATTTGTGTGATATTAAGAATATTTCCTCCTCCCCCAGAAAGAATCATATGGTTAACTGGATTAGTTTCAGGAAAATTTTTCTTCACGATTTCACCAATCTTTGTCCTTGCCTCATTCAAAATTTGAAGAATCTTTATTTCCCTTGTCTCTTCTTTTGTCTTACCAGGAATTGCATCAAGAGTCTCTTTATTATAAGATTCAATTATTTCTTCGGTTTTCTTTTCAGCTTTTTTAATTAATTCATTTCCTAATTCAATAACACTTTTATCTAAATCAAAATCTTCAACAGAAACAGTTATACCTCTGTCAGATAAATAATTTATACCTAAACTAAAAACATTCTTTATTATTTCAAAAGTTTTCTCTCTTCCAATTACCTTATCCAACTCTTTAATTAATTCTCCATTTCCTTCTCCAAAAAGAGTCTTGTCTATTTTGCCTTTTATTATTTTACCGTCCTTAATTTCTATTGAGTTATTTGAAAAATTAATTTTGGGTAATAATTCAGAAAATAATTCTAATCCTGAAATAGATTTCTTTGAAACATAAGCATTAATTCCTGATTTGCAAAGTAGCTGGTTTGCATAATCTTTTGAAAAGGTTGCTTTTCCAAATAAATAATTTCCAGTAATTGCATCTTTTACACATCCAATAAGTGCAGAGTTATTTTTTGGAGACATTAAATTTTTTTTAACATCAAGAAGTATTTTTGCTTCTGCTCTTGCTTCTTCTGTTTGTGGAGAGTGGATGTTCATTTCATCACCGTCGAAGTCAGCATTATAAGGTGCTGCAGCAGCAGGGTGTAATCTAAAAGTTCTTCCAGGAAGAACCCTAACAAAATGAGCCATTAAACTTCCTCTGTGAAGACTTGGATGTCTGTTGAACAAAACAACATCCCCATCCTGTAAATGCCGCTCAACTTTATAACCTGGAGCAAGCTCATTTATTATTTCTTCTTTAAGTTCTAAAGCAATTTTTTTCTTTTACCATCAGGCCTTATAATATAATTTGCTCCGGGATAGTTTTCTGCTCTTTCAATTAGTTCTTTTAATTTTTTAATATTTAAATCAGTAACAGTTTCAGAAACAGTAACTACTTTAGCAATTTCATAAGGTATTCCTACTTCATTAATTTCCATTAAAGGGTCTGGAGAAATAACTGTCCTACCAGAGTAATTAACTCTTTTTCCAGCAAGATTTTTTCTGATTCTTCCTTCTTTTCCTTTAATTCTTTCTTCAATTGTTTTCAATGGTTGTCCACTTCTGTGTCGTGCAGGAGGAATCCTTGTAACAGTATTATCAAAAAATGTTGTAATGTGAAATTGCAATAAATCCCATAAATCTTCAATAATAACTTCTGGGGCTCCGGCGTTTAAATTTTCCCAAAGTCTTTGATTAGCTCTGATAATATCTGAAAGTTTGTGAGTCAAATCATCTTCGCTTCTTTCTCCTGATTCCAAAATAATACTTGGTCTCACGGTTACAGGAGGAACCAACAGCGACATTAAAATGGCCCATTCTGGTCTGCTTGTTTTAGGATTAATTCCAATTTTCTCAAGTTCTTCATCTTTAATATTAACAAGCATCTCTCTGATTTCTGTAGGGAACAATCTTATCTTCCCAATGTAAAAACTCGTCGGCTTGTCTAATTTAATCCTTTCATTAGCAACACCGCAGTGAGGACATTTTTTTGCGTCCTTTGCTTTTTTTGCTCTTTCAGTAGGAGAATATTTTTCAAGATCCTTATCTGCAAGAGTTAACTTCCCACATTCATTACAAAAACACCTCATTCCTAATTCAATCAAGGGAATGTATTTTAAATGCATTATCGGTCTTGCTAAATCAATGCTACCTGAATGTCCAAGGCATTCTTTGATTCTTCCACCGCAAGTTCTACATCTAACTCCAGGGTCAATAGCACCAAGTCTCAGGTCCATCAATCCGCCGTCAACAGGATAGCCATCTATATTATACAACTCAGGCGTAACTATCTTTGCAACTGAAATTTTCTTAATCTGCTTTGGACTAAGAAGAGAAAATCTTATGGACTTGATTTGTTTTTTTATTATCATTTATTCGTATTTGTTTTTTAATTCAAAACTTGTGTGAATATGCAATCCTTGCAATTCTTCAAGTAATAATTTAAATGCATATGAAACTTCAATAGGATCAATAGTCTCGCTGTCGCATATCGGGCAGGTGATTTTGTTTCTTATGTTGTCTTCTATTCCAATGCTTCCGCACTCTGAACATATATGTAATATAACTTTATCTGAATCATATCTTTCTTTCAACAGCAACGACGCTCCGTGTGCAACAAGTGCCTGCTGTTCCATTTCACCCAATCTCAATGCCCCTCCTCTTGATCTTCCTTCAATTGGTTGTCTCGTCAACAAAGCAATCTTTCCTGAAGCCCTTCCATGAATTCTGTTCGCAACCATATATTTTAATTTTAAATAATACAAACTTCCAACAAATATTTTTGCTTTCATTCTTTGTCCAGTAACCCCATTATACATTGTCTCTTTACCATCATATCTAAATCCTAATTTATTCATTTGTGCTTCAAGGTCTTTTTTACCAACACTTGAAAAAGAAGTCCCGTCGATAACCTTTCCTTTTAAACACCCAACTTTGCCAGCAAGTAACTCTAATAAATAACCAACAGTCATTCTGCTAGGAAGTCCGTGGGGATTGAATAGAACGTCTGGTCTAATTCCTTTAGAAGTAAAAGGAACATCCTCTTCAGGAATTATTCTTCCAATAACCCCTTTCTGTCCGTGGGCTGTAGCATATTTGTCCCCAAGTTCAGGAATTCTTTGGTCCCTAGTTTTAATTTGAACGATTTTATTGCTCTCACGATCTTCTGTTATAAATACTGCATCAACAATTCCTTTTTCTTCTTGCCTTAATGCAACACTTGATTCCTTTTTTGTCTTTACTGAAATTTCTCTTGCTTCAGATAAAAATTTTGGAGGAGATGTTTTACCAATTAATACTTCTCCTTTGGAAACCTCTGCTTCAGGATAGATAATTCCATCTTCGTCTAAAAATTCATAACTTGATTCCATTCTATATCCGGTTGTGTCTTTTTCTGGAATCACAATTTCGTCTTTTAATCCTCCTGCATAATTCATCTCAATTGCAGAATAAGGTCTAAAATAAAAACTTCTTCCAACTCCTCTGTCTAGGCTTCCTTGATTGAAAACTAATGCGTCTTCCATATTGTATCCTTCATAAGTCATAATCGCAACAACTAAGTTTTGCCCTGCAGGATACGTGTTCAGTGTATCATAAACAAAACTTCTAACAATTGGTTTTTGAGGATACTGAAGAATACTAACATCTGTGTCAAGTCTACAATGATAATTAGCAGCATACAATCCAAGAGCCTGCTTTTGTGTCTTACTTCCTCTGTTCAGCCTCGAGCTCTGGTCGTGATTTCCATAAGGAACAAGCGAAGTCACAACCCCGAACAAATCAATAGTGTCTATTTCAAGATGAGTGTGTTCAGCAGTTACTTCTTCTTTATACAATGCAACCAAAGCATTTTCTTCTTCTGACGCGTCGAGATATTCTATAATTCCTTTTTTTATCAACCCTTCCCAAGTCAATTCTCTTTGTTCTAATTGAATTAAATGTTCGTTAGTCAATTTTGGAGAACCATCCTTAATAATTATTAAAGGCCTTAATACTCTCCCTCTTTCGGTTGAAATTAAAATTGCTTGAAATTCAGAATAGTCTCTAATATTCATCTGCTCTGGAAGTTCACCATCCCTTCTTCTTTCTCTTATCCTGTCAACAAATTCTTTTGGTTCTTTCACAACACCAATAAATTGCCCGTTAAAGAAAACATCTTTTCCTTCTGCGCCAGTTATTTCCAATCCTTCTTGTTCCAATTCTTTCAGGAATTTATTCTGGTCAAATTTAACTTCTGTGGAAATTCTACTAAGGATTGCAAGATTCTTTCTCAAACCAATTTCTGTTCCTTCAGGAGTTTCTATTGGACAAAATCTTCCATAATGCGTCGGGTGAAGTGTTCTTGCCATGAAGTTCTCTTGATCTGAAGCTAACATACTTGAAACTCTTTGCAATTGAGAAATTGTATCAAGATAATTTGTTTTCTGCATATTTTGCGTGACCCCGCTTCTCTCTCCTGTCCAACTTCCTGTAGCAATTGCAGATTCAACTCTATGAGAAAAAAATGTAGACTTTGCAATTATTTTAATTGAAAAAACCTTTTTTCTTTTAGAGGATTTTTGTAATGAGTATTGGATGTCTCTGATTAAAATCCCTAAATTAACTCTAAATAACATTGATAATAAATCTCCTGAAAGTCTGACCCTTTTGTTTGCATAATGGTCTTTGTCTGTTCTTAATTCTGGATTTTCCTTCGCAATTATAAATTGTTTTATCATCTTGCATAAAGTTACAGCTTTTTTTAATCTGTCTTCTTTTTTTTGGCCAATATGCGGAAACAAGTAAGAATCAATTCTCTGTTTTACTCTATCAAGAATTTCTTTTTTTGTTCCTTGTAAATTTGTTTGCTCTGCAATATACATCATTGCATCTTCTTTAGTCGCCAAGTTCACAAATTCATAAAGATTAACAATAACGCTGTCTGTCTCTTTTCCAATATACTTTGCAATGTCTTCTTCTTTTGTCATGCCTAATGCTTTCAAAATTACTACTGCTGGCATGTCCTTAAATCTACTAAAAGAAACATTAACTATTCCTTCTTTGTCTTCTGAAATTGTTATAGGTATTCTGTAAGTTCCTCTCAATGAAAACAACCTTAATGTTAAATTACCTTTACGATCGTTCTCGATAAACGGCTGGTTTTCTGCAAGGTCTTCTGCCATAACCATAACTCTTTCATTACCATTAATTATAAAATAACCTCCAGTGTCAAGAGGGTCGTTGTAGTTTTCAATTAATTGTTCTTTTGACATTCCATGAGTATTGCACACTTTACTTTTTACCATAATAGGAATTCTTCCAATTTCCACAACTTCTGAATCAACTTGGTTGTCTTTCTTAACTGTTATTTCAAGAGTGATTGGAGCAGAATAAGTAAGGTTTCTTAACCTTGCTTCATAAGGTAAAACAAGCGAAGAACTTCCATCAGCTTCGATAACTTTTGGTTTTCCAATATTAATTTTTCCTAAATTTATTTCAAAATCTTCATTGTTGATGTTTTCTGAAATTTCATTTACAATTTCTTGCATTCGGCTTTCAATAAAATTATTAAAAGAAGTAATATTTGATTCAACCAAAGAATGGTTTTCTAAATATCTCTTTACAATCAAGTGGTTATTTTTTGTTCTATCATACAACAACCCTAAAGAAATCCCCTTCTTTTCTTTTTATTTTAATTATATCCCCAATAGCGCAATCTTCTGGGAGCACAGGGTCGGTAGAAAGAATTTTTGGTAGTTGTGCCTTAGAAACATTTAAATTTAACAATAATTGCTCGGACTCTTTTTCAGTTAATTTAGAATGTTTTGGTTGGAGTATGTGCATAGTGGGGGTACATAGTTACCAAGTAACTTTAATGACTTTATAATAATAAAAAAATAGAAAAATTGGTTTAAAAATCTTTCCTTTTGGGAAAGTTTTTACGTTGAGCACAATATAACCGTGAGGCATAAAAATCTTTCCTTTTTGGGAAAGTTTTTTACGTTGAGCACAATATAACCGTGAGGCATAAAAATCTTTCCTTTTGGGAAAGTTTTTACGTTGAGCACAATATAACCGTGAGGCATAAAATCTTTCCTTTTGGGAAAGTTTTTTAATAGCTATTTTATTTTATTAAATAATGGCTTCGTAGCTCAGCCTGGCAGAGCACTGGACTTTTAATCCAGGTGTCGAGGGTTCAAATCCCTTCGGGGCCATATTCTCAAAGATACTTCTCCAACTTCTCACTCAAATCTTCTTCAGTCATTCCTCCAACAAATTGCTCAACAACTTTTCCATCTTTAAACAAAACAAAATTCGG
>FUWD012833795.1_pt1 | contig 32042 bp, 21 predicted proteins | sample 1063281 | NCBI WGS metagenome assembly FUWD01 (sample SAMEA79048168, study PRJEB19326) | metagenome | biome: marine | reverse complement strand
GGACCCGACGGGCAAACTGATGGGTGACGCCGACAAGTTTGGCGTGAGCGAGCGCGATTGGAAGCGGTGATGGTGATGGCTCTGGCGGAGCTTCGGCAAAGAGGTTTGGTTGGCGGCAATGGGTTTCAGCGTACTGTCGGGCCTCAGCCATCAGCAACTCGAGTTCGTGCTCGGTATGGGCACTGCCGATATGCTTGAGAGAAGAACGCTGCTTCCCCTTGTTCTTGACTACCTGAACGGCAGTCGCTCCGGACTTGGTCCGAACTGTTCTGATTGTCAAGTCTCCGCGCATAGGTGCAAGATACCATTAGTGCGAAAACTCGGGAGTCAGAAAAACTTAAGTGACTGAAAAATAACGACTTATTTTTCAATCACTCGCAAATGAGGTCAATGTGGCGAAGTCAGGATCCGGGCAATCTTGTCGTTTGGTGATCGGTATTCGGCGAGTAACGAAAGCAGGGTACTATGGGTCAACGGCACGCCACCGAATGGCCTGAGCCTCTTTTCAATCCGCATCAAATCTTATTTTACATAGATAATCGACTATTATTCGTTTTTCCATACAAAATAATGCATCGCATAATCAAACCAAAACGAATATCGTCCATCCAGAGACGCACCCGTTTTTCATGCGTCACAGGAAACTGCTTCTGAAACGCCGAAATCTTCAGGCATTTCGACACCGACACCAAAACGCTCTATGTGCCCGGTCGCGCAGCAATGATCCCTGCCGGAAGTATTGTTGCTGCAACACACCGTGCAGGGTGTTCTCTGAAGCTCCAATATCCAGATGTAAGGCAAAACCAGTCACCGACGCCACCTTCATGAGAGGGCGCTATAAGAGCCGCGGAGTAGACGGAGGAGCCCTGCTTGAGAGGCATCTGACCACTCTTTATTCCTCCCTCCCGACAGGATTCAATGCAGTATTCGTTATCATACCCAGAAACGCCCATGCTCTTCAGAATCCTGTCCGACATCCACAATGAGGTGCTGCAGGGTACGACCCGACAAGATTACAGCGTGCCCCCGCTTGACACCGATCCGGAGACGGTCCTTATACTTGCCGGAGATATCGGGGTCCTCACCCGGGAACACACCTGGCTGGGGTTTCTCACGGCCTGCTCCCGCCAGTTCCGATCGGTATTCATTATCGAGGGAAACCACGAGTACTACCATGACCATATCGAAAAGAACTCCTGGAGTGAAGCCCTCGGCCGCCATAGGCTGCAGAACATCGTTACCGGAGAGCTGATTCTCCGGGAGGAACAGATCGCCATCATCGGCACCACACTCTGGACCTACTTCGAGGGTAGCGACCCCATCTCAATGTTCGACGTGGGTCAGGGACTGAACGACTATCACCTCATCAGGGCCGGAGCCCGATACTCCCGACTCCGCCCCGAATACACCCTCGCACTCCATCACCGGCAGAAATCAGAGCTATTCAGGGCAGCCGACCGCTATAGGGCACTCGGCTACACCGTCATGGCAGTCACCCACCACCACCCCTCACTTCAGGCAATCATGCCCGCCTACCGCAACGACAGGGTGAATGGAGGGTTTGTCTCCTCCATGGACCATGAGATCCTCCAGCACGACATCGCCTGGTGGATCTCGGGCCATTGCCATACGGCCATGGAGTACAGCATCGGAAAGACGAGGGTTCTCTCTAACCCCAAAGGCTACCCCCATGAACACGGCAACGGATTCGACCCGCTGAAAACGCTGGAAATTGCAGAAGAGGGTATCTCCGCCCTTTAGAACGGAAAGGCGGCTGGTCAGCCGTAGCTATGATAGGAAAAGGGAGTATGGGAGAGAGGAAGAGAACAACTAAGCAGGGAACGCCCGGTCAGGACGCCTCTTCGTCCGCAGTATTGGTGTCGGACGGCACGGGCAGGTCGGAGACCTCGGGCATCATTTCGTCAAGTACCCTTACGGCGCCGGCAAATCGTTTATCGTAGTATTTCTGCTGGAGCCGGTCTTCAGTGATGCCTTTGGAAACGGAGGAATGGACGAAGGTGTCATTGCCGACGAAGATGCCTACATGGCTGATGCGCTTGCCGCCGCGGGTCTGGAAAAACACAAGGTCGCCGGGCTTGAGCTCGCTGCGCTCGACCTTCCGGCCGATGCCGGCCATTTCAGAAGACGTACGGGGCAGTTTCGTATTGAACCCCCGGTCAAACATGAAGCGAACAAACCCCGAGCAGTCGAACCCGGCCGTGCTCTGCCCGCCGAAGCGGTAGCGGATGCCGAAAAACTGGCGGATGTCGCTGAAAAAGCCCTGCATGGGGCCGGAGGCCTTTTCCGTAACGGGCTCGATGTCGATCTGGTCAGGAACAGGAGCTGCAGAGCTGTCGGAAGATGGAGTCAGGAATAAGGTGGAGAAGAGAAGGGAAAGCAGGAGGAAGGAACGGATCATGCCAAACAGTGAGCGGGTGTTTCCGCCAACATGACGCGAAAGGCATAAGAAGTTCCTATATGGCATAGCTGAAGCGCTTAAAAAATAAAAGGGGATGTCTCTCAATCGGCTGCTGGCGTTCAGTATAACAGCATAACGGCAAAGCAATATAGTTATTTTTTCCCATGAAATCCAAACCGGTCCGGTATAATCACGTCATTGCAGGACGTGAGGCGACACCGGCGGCTTCACTCCCCTCTTGCACTTGGCGGCTTATGGAGCGAGCCCCTTTCAGAGACCCGCAAAAAGGCCTGTCCGGGAGCGTGACCGGCGGCATCCGTCTGGAACGCTGTTAGTTCGAAGCCATACCGGCAAGAACCGTCACGATATTCTCCACGACCTGTTTGTCGAACATGGTCGGCATCAGGTGGTCTGCCGTCGGAACGATTGCATGCGCTATGGCATCTGCGACGGCGATTTTCATCTCCGGCGTAATCTTTCGTATGCCCGTCTGCAGCAATCCCTTGAAAAGACCGGGGAATACAAGGGCGTTGTTGACCTGGTTCGGCAGATCCGAACGGCCGGTACCGACAATACAGGCTCCCGCCTTGAGGGCATCTTCAGGCATGATTTCCGGAGTCGGATTGGCCATCGGAAAGATGAAGGGTGCGGGGTTCATGCCGGCAATCATCTCCCCTGTCACGATATTGCCGACAGAGACGCCGACAAAAACATCGGCACCGGCCATGGCGCTCTGCAGATCGCCCTCATGCTTCAGCCTGTTGCTTCGCAGGGCAATCTCCTCTTTGATGGGGTTCATGCCCTCCCATCCCTCATACAGCGCACCACGGGTATCAACAAGAACCACATCGCTGACCTCAGCATGGATAAGCAGTCTGGCAATCGCTATGCCGGCAGCACCGGCGCCATTGACAACCACGCGGAGATCCTTCATTTCTCTCCTAGTAACGCGGCAGGCGTTGATGATTGCCGCAAGAGTCACAATTGCGGTGCCGTCCTGATCATCATGAAAAACCGGAATGGAGAGCGACTGTTCGAGCCGTTCAAAAATCTCGAAGCAGCGGGGAGATGAGATATCTTCCAGGTTGATGCCGGCAAAACTCGGCTCTATAAGCCTGCAGAACATGACAATTTCCTCAACGTCCGTCGAGTTGATGCATAAGGGGATGGCGTCGATATTGGCGAACTCCTTGAAAATGATCGACTTGCCCTCCATGACGGGCATTGCCGCCTCCGGTCCGAGGTTGCCGAGCCCGAGGATGGCCGTTCCGTCAGAGACGATTGCCACCTGGCTGCCGCGATTGGTCATGATGTAGGAATTCTCTTTATCACGGCCTATTTCCGTGCAGACGGCGGCAACACCGGGAGTGTAGGCCACCGACATATCCTCTTTGTTGTTCAGACTGACTTTAGAGTGTATTTCGATTTTGCCGCGCGCCTGGCGATGCAGATCGAGAGATTTCTGTGAATAACTCATATGAATGAAGAGGGGTTTATCAGGGTGAGGGGGAAGGGAAAGCTGATGCATTCAACCGCTATCCGTCTCCGATGGAGAGGGCAGCCAACAGGCTGTGGTGTATCTTGCAGCAGTTGAATATACACCAATAACCATCGCTTCGATGGAGTTGGTGGAAACGACCGCAAAAAAAGACCGGGCGGCGGAGTGCCTGAACGGGCCTCCCCTCTTCAGGGGCGGTCCGGGGGGTTGTGGATTTCAGGCAGGTTCGTCCCGATGCTGTGGTACGATTCCTGCCGCTTTGTGCAATATCACCCTGAGGCATCGTACCGCGACGACCGGCGCCAAAACGAGAGCCCCGCGAAGGCATGCCGCATTACTTTTTTTCAGGAGCTGCAATCATTACATTCCAAGCATCATCATAACCATTTTCCATACCCCTCTTCATGGTTCCCGCACTGCTTGCTGTCGTCCTCGGCCTTGTGCTTCTTGTCTGGAGCGCCGATCGTTTTGTTGATGGAGCCGCTGCCACGGCATCGCATTTCAGGATGCCACCGCTGCTCATCGGCATGGTGGTTGTAGGGTTCGGCACCTCGGCACCCGAAATGGTCGTTTCCTCGCTTGCCTCCCTCGAGGGGTCCCCCGGCATCGCCCTCGGCAATGCCTATGGCTCAAACATCACCAACATTGCCCTGATTCTCGGCATCACCGCCCTCATCAACCCGATAACGGTCGACTCAAAAATACTGCGGCGGGAGCTGCCTGTTCTGACCCTCGTTTCCCTGCTTGCTGTCCTGCAGCTGCAGGACGGCATGATTTCCCGCAGCGATGCATGGGTGCTCCTCTCCGTTTTCGCCGCCCTCATGCTCTGGACCATCCGGGAAGGCATCAGGAACCGGCGGGATGAATTCGGACTCGAGATTGCCGCGGAACTGGCCGAGCATACCATGCCGCTCAAAAAAGCACTGATGCTCCTTGCCGTCGGCCTGCTGCTGCTCGTCACCAGTTCCCGCATCCTTGTGTGGGGAGCGGTGGAGGTCGCACGCGGATTCGGCATCGATGAACTGCTCATCGGCCTGACCATTGTCGCCATCGGGACCTCCCTTCCGGAGCTTGCGTCCTCGGTTGCAGCAGCCCGGAAGGGAGAGGATGAGATTGCCCTCGGCAACATCCTCGGCTCCAACCTCTTCAATACCCTTGCTGTCGTCGGTATCGCAGGGGCCCTGAACCCGCTTGGTGCCGCACCGGAGCTTTTCACCCGCGACATCTCGACCATGTTCGCCCTCACCGTCTCGCTCTTCATCTTCGGCTACAGCTTCCGCAGCAGTAACGGAAGAATCAACCGTGTCGAGGGCTCAATCCTGCTTGCCGCCTACGTCGCATACACGCTCTATCTGGCCGCCACAACCCTCTGAGCCCCGGAACCTCCAGCCCGGGAGGTCCGGAAGAAGGTCCGGAATGACGGCTTGAATGACGGCTTGAATGACGGCTTGAATGACGGCTTGAATGACGGTTTGAATGACGGCCGGCTGGTTGCACGCAGGCACCCCGGCATTATCTTTTTCCCTCCAGGCACCCCACTGCATATATTGCATCAAAAGCCTGAAGTACTGAAAAGAGGCGCCATCTCCCCCACGGCATCCGCCACAACAGCCAAACCGTATGGCATTCAGATTCTGGAAAAGGATTACCCTTTTCCCCGGCCTTACCCTCAACCTCAGCAAGTCCGGCATATCGATTTCCGCCGGGCCCCGGGGTGCGAAGTTCACCATGGGCCCGAAAGGAAAGCGCCTCACCGCAGGCATTCCCGGCACAGGCCTCTTTTGGACGAAAACATTCAGGAATACAGGCACAACAGATACACCCGAAGAGAAGGAGAACGAACATGCCATTTGAAGTCGATCCCGGCATGCATGCCGAAGAAGAGCTGCAGGGAGCCGGCATCATGATTGTCGGTGTCGGAGGGTGCGGAGGCAATGCCGTCAACGGCATGATCGAAAGGAACATCGAGGGGGTGCGCTACGTCGTCTTCAATACCGACCAGCAGGCGCTCAGGCACTCGAAAGCCATCAACCGGGTGAAGATCGGCCGGGAGACGACCGGCGGACTCGGAGCGGGGGCGGATCCGGCGGTGGGCCGCAAGGCAGCCGAGGAGGACCGCGATGCCATTACAGAACAGCTCAAGGGCGCCGACCTGGTGTTCATCACGGCAGGCATGGGTAAAGGAACCGGTACCGGAGCCGCACCGGTGATCGCCGCCATCGCCAGAAGCATGGGGATCCTCACCATCGGCGTCGTCACCAGGCCGTTCGGGTTCGAGGGAAGGATTTCGGCCGCAATCGCTGATGAGGGCATTTCGGAACTCCGCAAACACATCGACACCCTGATTCTGGTCGAAAACGAGAAGATCGCCGCTTCGGCCGAAGAGCGGGCAAGCACCACCGAGGTCTACAACATGGTGAACGAGATCCTCTACCAGGCGGCAAAAAGCATTTCCGACATCATCACCTTCCACGGCCATGTCAACGTTGATTTTGCCGACGTACGAAGCATCATGGCAGGAGGCGGCGACGCCCTCATGGGCTCAGCGGCGGCCGCCGGCCAGCGCAAGGCGTTACGGGCCGCAACAGCCGCCCTCGAGAGCCCCCTTCTCGACGGGGTCTGCCTCAACGATGCCAAAGGCCTTCTGGTGAACATTTCCGGGAAAGTTGAGATGCAGGACCTCCAGGACGCGATGCGCTTCATCGGCGAGCAGGTCGGCAACAAGGCTAAAATCATCAACGGCTATGTCGACCAGCAACTGAGGGAAAATGAGGCCCGCGTAACCATCATCGTCACCGGCTTCACCCACCAGCCGCATAAAGCACCCGAAGAACCGAAAACTCCGCTGATCATACCACCCAAGGCAGCTGAAGGCCGAGCCCCGGCCGAAGACCTTGCAACCCCTGCCTATGTAAGAAGGAACATCCCGATTGAAGGCCCCTTTGCCACCCCGCAGGCCAATGCCCCGGAGCAGAACACAACGACCTCCCGCTATACCCCGTTTTTCGGGTCTGCAGATGATAACATCAGGAAAGAGGGTTCCATCATACCCGCATTCCGCCGCAGGACCGACAACCCGAATTTCACGGGGCTGTTTCCGGCTGATAACTGACAACGCACTTCACCGCAGGCATCCGATTGGCAGCAGCACCGAAAGTGCAGCGGCATCATGGTGCCGGGTACAGCGATGCAGTGCGACAAGGCGGATACAGTGACCGTTACGACAGATACCGCTGCCTCTGTACCGCCGCAACTGAAGCGAAGTCTGTAGGGGTTATCGCCTGAAAAGCTTATATTTTCGCCATAGTATTTCATCTCAAGGGGAACCACCGGCAAAGAGCGATGCCCGGCAGGGGTTCCTCCTAACCAACAAAGCGCAATCAATCAATCATGAACATCACCATCAACGAAAAGACCGCAGTGGCCACTGTAGGCCAGAAACTCATCCATGTCGCCCAAAAGAACCACAGCCATGTCGGCTATGTCTGCGCCGGCAACGGCGTCTGCCAGACCTGCTATGTGACCGTAGAGGAAGGTGCCGAATGCCTTTCACCGCTCTCCGACGTGGAAAAAGCGTTCCTCTCTGAGCGCCAGATCAATGCGGGCGGCAGGATGGCCTGTCAGGCTGTACTGGAAAAAGAAGGAACGGTGAGGGTACTCTCCAGACCCGAAGAAGTGCGCAGCCTGCTCTTCAACAACCCGCTCGGGCTCTTCAGCTACGGAGCCGATATGGGCAGGGACACTGCAGAGAAAATCATGCCGGGCATCAGCAACCTCTTCGGCCGCATCCAGAAGGGCGAACTTAAAAGCGAGGATCCGGTCGGCGAGCTCATGAATGCGCTCACCGGCGCCGTGAACCTGGTGATTGCAACGCTGCCCGACAATATTCCTTTCGGCCTCGGCGAGCAGCTGAAGAACCTTGCCTCCAGCCTGCCCCGCAATCTGAACCTCAGCCTTCCCCTGAACATCAGCATTCCCTTTCTTTCGGCAGGCGAAGAGAAAAAAACACCCTCATTGCCGTTCCTGTGACTGCCAGAAAGAGCTGAAACTGCTTCTCCGCTTGAGGATGACGGCATGAGTGCGGAAGAGAGCCGGGCAGACGGTTCAGGGCCCCGGCATAATTCCATTCCACACACCAAAACAAGGGGCACGGCAACCACCGTGCCCTTTGCCATATGCGAAAAGAGGTGCAGGAGGCGGCATATTCACCTCTCGCGCACACACACACTCACTCACCCTCTCTCTCTCTCTCTCTGCATCTCAGAGAGAAAAAGCACCTCCGGACTGCTGACACATGAATGGATGCTCAGGCCCGTCCTCCGGATGGTGCCCGAATCACTTCATCACCACCTAATACTTTTCCGGGACCGCCTCGGACTGCACTGCAGCAGTGCCTTCTGAGGGTTCCTGGATAGCGGACCCCTTGATCTCGCCCTCGTACGATGTCTTGCACCCTGAAAGAGCAAGCAACGCAACCATCAACAACGCATACATCTTCATGACACGCTCCTTTTTGATTTAATTATGCTTCAGATTCTTTACCTTTTCGGCCACATCATGCATCGCTTTACGTATTCCATGCATAGCTGAGTCAATTCCATCCTTCAATTTCTCCCACCCATCCTCTCCAGACTCAGCAAGCTCCTTCAGCCTCACCTTTGCCGCATCCACGCCATGCTCAAGCTCGTCAAGATCCTTGGCATATCTGATGCGGGCATCAGCTGTAAAATCCTTTGCTCTGGCCTTGAACTCAGAAACTTTGACACGCGCGAGCTCCAGCTCAGCCTCCGCCTTCTGCTTATAGGCATCTTTCATGTTCATCATGCATCTCCATTAATTTCATTCGAGTAATTCATACCGTTGAGTTCATTCGATTCATTCGAGTAATTCATTCTGTCAAGTCATTCCGCTCATTGATTCAGATAAAGGATACCACCGACCCTCAAATCCTCCGCCCCTGAATGACACGGATCAGAATAACCACCACGGCAATGACAAGAAGAATGTGAATCAGGCCTCCCATGGAATAGGAAGACACCAATCCAAGCAGCCAGAGAACAATCAGTACGATGGCAATGATTTCAAGCATACGGCACCATCCTTTTTGGTTTAATGGCCCGTTGAAGCTGCACCTCACTAAAGGGATCGGTCAGAGAGGCTGACCGGCTGAGGACGGACAATAACCCGCATCCATCAGCAACCCCGTCATTCCGCCATGCTCCAAAAGACCGCATTGAAAAACAGTTTTGACGCATCAAGCAACATCGATACCACGGCGTACAACCATTACGACAGCAAACAAAGGGGATAAGTGGAGCAAAGGGGTGCCATCAGGACACAGGGCGGCAGAGGGTACCGCCATACAAGACATTGCTACCACACGGTAAATGAAAAACAGCTGGATAAGCAGGAATAGTTCCTCAAGCGCACATACTTTTGCACTTCATGCGGAATCTGAAAATCATCCAAACGCCAACCCATTGAAAAAAATGACTTATTCTTAATGAGTCACCTCAAGGGCGAACGAGGTGACGTCAGGATTTTTTTACCCGGCTGGAGAAAACAGCATTGCATAGTCTTCCACCGCGCACAGCGCCACATCCCTTTCACAACACCCTATCTTCAGGATACATCGCCCGGGTGCTGCCGGTGAGGGCAACGCGCAAAACGGTGCGCCCCGATTTACAGTCAGCAACGCCGGTGATTGCCGGCTATTGGAGAAAAGCTGCAACCTTTTCAAAGAAGAGTTCGGGATACTGAAACATGAGGCCGTGCCCTGCGTTCTCCACAACGCATAACTGCGCATGTGGATGAGGGATCTTCTCAGCAAGATATTGTGCGTTTTGAGGGCTCACCAACCAATCTTCCGATCCGGTTATGATCAGCGTCGGCTTATCCAGCAATGGCAAGCGCTCAGTCGTGCCGCTCCATGAATCGATCGCATCTGACTGCTTCACAGTGATATCCTCCGGAATGCGTCCCATGGGGCGATAAAAGATCTCCTTCAGGCGCTGGCCATTGGCCGCCATCCCCGCTTTAGGAAAGAGGACGCCGATATAGCGCATACCGCGCTCTTCAGGCGTCCCTGACGTGTCGGTAAGCATCGACAGCACTTCGAGAGAAGGGGGAAACATCTTTGCATCGCAATGTGCGGCATAGAGCACCAGTTTGCTCAACAGAGAGGGGTGACGAAAAACCAGTTCCTGCGCGATAAGTGAACCCATCGACCAGCCAAGCACATGCGCCTGCTGAATGTTCAGGGCTCGCATAAGCCCTGCCGTATCGTCGGCCATGCGGACTATCGAATAGTCCTCCGTTCCCTCGCCGGTATCTCCCATGCCCCGGTTATCGAACACAATCACTTTGAAACGCGACGCAAACAAATCAAGCAGACCCGGTTCCCAGAGGTTCATGGTACTGCCGTAGCCCATGATGAAGACAAGCGGATAGCCTTCCCCGAAAACGCGGCAGCTCATCGAGATGTCGTCAACCGGCATCGAAAACGTTTCGCCTGATTTTCCGTTGAGGGGCTGGTGGCTGTTCATGTTGGGGTATCCTTATTGTTTTCGTAGGATTTTCGAGTGCGGGAGCGGGATCCTCACACAAAAAAAGGGGGCAGAAAAGCGCGACTGAAACCAGGTCCATAATACAAGCTGCCGGCTTCGGGCGCAACTCGCCAGCCTTGTTTATAAAGAAGCCGAAATCACAGAAGGTCCGGGGATTAAGAATATTGGCTTGACATAACTAATATTATACAACAATCATTACATAAAAAGAGTCATCAGATACTGAGCGCTCATCATCACCCGCCCGACGAAACTACTGCCGAATCCAATCCCCCAAGGTCGGGTCGGGTGACTGATGTTGTTATGCATCAACAGGAAGGTTTATTGAACAAGTTACCACCTTAATCAACTGTCTGAAAATCGGGGTCCACTACATGCTTTCCAACCCGGCGAGAGCAGCCTTTTCTACGCTCGATTCGATGAACAAACTCATCAGATGTCCCCCGGATCTTTGGGTTCGGACTTGGACAACGTCTCAGCAGTAATATCAACGTCTTCTTCAGGAAGTGGGAAGGATTCGAGCTTAGCTTTCAAATCGGATGCAACTGACTCGGCCAGCTTCATGAAGCCTTCTAACCGTTTAATTTTTTCTTGCTGTCGCCGCCGAACATCGGCATTGGGGTAGAGATCCTTTCCGAGATCCGCATTACTCGAAACGAAACGGATCACGATTTCCGGGACACCTTGTTCAGCCTCTGCGGCATCTGCGAGTTTGACCCACTCCACGGACTTGTCCACTGCAGCCCGTGCTGCTTCAGACAGACAATACCCGATAAGTACCTTCGCCGAGTAATCAAGCCCGTCTACCATGGCAAGCCAACTATCCGCTTCAGATTGTTCCGTGTTTTTCTCGTTTGGCCAGCGGGATGAACGAAAGTAGCGAGGAGTTTCATTTTCCGGATCGAGACTTTCGATAGCGCGAATGACTGGTTCTAAATTTTCAAAAGGACGTTTACCATTTGGCAATTCTGCACGATGTTTCCAAAGCACCATAATCGCTTCGAAACAATTCTGTTCGGCCAAACTCTTCTCTTCGTCCGTTGCGTTTTCCGCCTTGACGATAAGATCGGCGATATAATGCGCCATCCAACGGTCAAGGGTATCCACTGATGGCTCTATCCCAAGTTCCTCTACCAGTTTGCGGCCTAAAGCCAAAATGCGTTCAGAGTGTGCGAAACTGTCCATCTGCTCCGAGGAGGTAGAGTCTGGCTTTCGTAGGAATTCGATTTTTGTCATCATTAACACCGCTTTTGTATGGTTGATATCGTCGACGGCGCTCAATCTGCACTTCAATAATCAGATCACGATCGAGTTTGGCCAACATCGAGGTTAATAAGCCCAACGAGCCTTGAAGACGACTTCCGCATTCCGGATTTCTGCTTTCGTAGTGCTTGGCCTCATCGTAATGACCCCATACCTGGGATACCATGACAACTGATTTCCCTCTATCTTTCCAAAGTCTGCGATCCGAGTCGGTTTCGAGCCCCATCACATCAATGATTTGACGCGCGGGCATCGCTGGAGGGAAACTGATCCCCCCGGCCCAACGATCAAGACCATCCAATCCCTGGTTTCCATTATTGTCGACTATCCAACCCTTAAGCGAAAAACCGAACTTATCTATCTCCATATCACTTCCCGCTCTCGGTATCGCGTAATCATAAAAGCTCTTAGCCGTGCCGAGTGCTCTGAGAAGCGAGAGCGACTTATCGGGCGACACTAACGCACTGTAGATACGGGTCGATTGCTCATTCTCGGAATCAGCAGCTGTCCAGTATCCCCAAACGTTAATCATATTGGTGGCCTTGAGCACCTCGTCGAAATCTTCTGCTGCGATACTCCTATATGCGTCGCCATCCTCCTTTCGATCCTGCCAAACGGAGCGTTCCTGCGGCGTCGGATCGCGTCGATCCCAAAGCCAACGCCCATCCTTTCGTGATAGATCGTGACGGTCGAGCCAGTCTGCGAATTCATCTTCTTCGCAATGTACCGAATCGCGATGCGTAGGCTTACTGGCCAATAGGTTTCCGGCAACGACCATCATAGCATGATAAGCAAGATAAAAATGGAGCGTGTCGGCACGTGGATACGAACCGTGGGAATGACGGGTGTAATTGTCTTCGTAGAGCTTTCGTCTGCTCCGCTCATCTTCATCCCATCGCCCGCTAGCTGTGTAACCGAAGTCCTTTCTGATTATTTTAAGCGCCTCTGACTCGACCTCGTTTTGTGACATTGCGAACACACGGCCCAGAGGTTCGTACCAATATGGTCCGATGTCGATACCAAAGTAAAAACGATCGTCTTCGTTGGTATATGTTTTCTCTTTTTTCTTATAACGAACGCGATCGAAGGATTTGGATTCAACGACAGAGTGTGGTGATACATTAACGTGGTCAAGGCGATCCTTGAGACTATCCCGGTCTGCCAAAGCCCCATTATTAATGAGCGTGAGCACTGCTCGCGCGGAAAACTGCCTGATCAGAACGTGAGGCTGGTCATTCAAAGCCCAATCCACAAGCTGGTTCGCAAAAGGCGTAAGTACCGCTGGAGATTCGACTGCAGCGCGTGCGATGCCAATTAGGAACCATTGACGCGCATGTAGCATATAAAAAGGCAGTCTCGCATCCGCAAAGGGTCCGCTCTTCCTATCTGCAGCGAACTTGAAAACATGGCCGAGAACATCTTGTCGTCCCAGGACAACAAGTCCCACAACCACATGTGCGCCTTCCCACCGTATGACGGCATCGGGTGCTGCCATGGACGCCCAGATGTAACCTGCCAGCGAAACCTTAACGTCAGTGGGTGGCAAGAGCTCGTTTGACCATGGGCCATCCCCATCTTTTTCTTCCAAAACCGGAGTAAAGAGTTCGAGGCCAAAGCTTAAAGCCTCCAGTGCTTCGTCTTCCGATAGCTTGATGGCAATTAGGCCAACTAGCGAGAAGAGTCGGTTGGAATCCGCGAGGTCGGGTGCTTCTCCAACGGCGTCGAGCACGACATCGACTATTTCGACTTCACTCATCCCCGCCAAGGTGCCGGCCGTCTTGAAAGGCAGCACTTCATAGTATCGGTTTTTCGCAATTTCCATGCAGTAGCGGCGACAAAAAACTTTGAGCGTAAAAGCAAGTGCGCGCGTTGTCGATGGTCGGTCTTTCCATGCATCCGGAACCTGCTCCAAGAAAGTCCGAAAATGGTAAAGACCTAATTCAGGAACGTTGCCAATGGCCTGAATGAAGGCTGCTTCAGAGCCAACCGGCACGCGCCCGATGGCTTCCTCGAAAAACTGATCGTGATCCCACGGCGACTCAGTATTTTTGAATGCTGCAAAGGCTTGTGAAAGGCCATCGGCATTGGTCAGATTGCAGCCAGAAAACACGCCATCCCAATCCCGCGCGGACTTGGCTAGCACATAATTTGGGCCGTCAACCTGTTCGTATTTCTCTCGTCTGCCTGCACTCTTTTTTGTCTCATTAAAGGCAATAACCTCATCGAGGCCATCTATCGTCACGTTATGCCTGGAAGTAATTTCCTTGAACCTAGAGAGATCTCCTTCGTTGAATTGCATGTACCGATAAAGATGCGCGGTCTCGGCCTCTTTATCGGCTTGTGTTGAATACTTTGATAGCACGCTTTCGAGTAATCGGTCGTATGTCCAGTGTGCACGAAAACCGATTAGGGGCGGTGCGTCGCGTGCATCCAAGCTTCCGCATTGAATCAGTCGCCTTATAGCCACAGGGAGTATCCGTTCAGAGTATCCGAAATTTCGGTCTCGCCAACGGCTCAGTATCGCCAAGGATGACGCCGGGCAAAGGCCACAGAGTGCCTCGATGGTGGATTCCCAATCAAAGTGCTTATCTCGGACATAATCGTACGTTAGTTCGGCACAGCGCGCAAAATGATAGGCGATCTCTGGTGAGGGGCGGTCAGTACGAGCGGCACGATCCGCCAAGCCCAAAATGGCGTCCCAGCGTGAAAGATTCTCGTCACCAATCTTGCTCGCGACCTCAACTGCATCATTGAAATATGCTTCCGCTTCTGACTTGCTCACCAGAAGAATAGCGCGAGCTGCATCGATGTAGCCTTCGGATTTGCTGTCCGCATCGGATCGTTCTTCCTTGGTGAGATTAAACGCTTCGAGAGCAAATTTGAGCGCTGCTGCCCTTGTTGCTTCTTTCTGACCGCATAACCGCGCGAGAGTGGTCAGGGTGGGTGTGAAGAGCTGCCTCCTCAGACTGTCCTTCCATTGCGAAAAGGCTGCCAATGTTGACTCATCCGCCGCGTCGAGTTGGTGCAAAATGTTCAACCACAGCAGAGCGATCTCGTTTGATGTGTGGAAATCGTCGAGATAGTATGCTTTTCGCGCGCTCTTAGACACCTCGCACGTCCTTTTAAGTTCGTCGTCCAGCAATGCTATCGACACACGACCGAGAAAAACTGACGCCGAAAGCTGATGCCACGGAAGCAGGGCGCCAATGTCTTCCTGAAACTCATGGAGATCGCGTGATGTGGAATGCTGGGCTTTCTTGTCTATCTCAGCCCGCAGCTCTGGATGGGCCAGGTCGCGGACGTCCAGTACATGCCCCCGTAAAGCCGCACGCAAGCAATACGCCTGAAGTATCGGAAATCGTGACTTCGTGAATCGCGACGATAGCGCCCGAGGGGGCTCGCTCGGAAGATAACGCGTAAGCACCGCCGCTGCCTCATCCGCAGTGCATACCGCCTGTTGCAACCCCGCTTCGACCAGTGCGGTTACCGAACCGAGGGCTGTTTCCTGATCATCCCATGCGTGGTCGTTCATCAAATTCACTCGCTTGCTGGAGACAAGTCGAAGGGCCCGGTGCGTAACTTCGACCGGCGGTATCCGCTGAATCTCACGGAGTTCGACGGTGATAGCAAGCACAAGCCAAAGATTGTTCCCGGCAGCAAGGGCAAGTGTATCCACATCCTGAATCCGCCCGTGATCGATAAGACGCCTCGCCACGGACCGGCCAACGCGGAATGACACTTCTCGCGGTCGCCAGAACCCAAGGCTGTGTGCGCCACTTGCGGGGCCGTGAATGTTGACATTGGCAAGTGTCAGCTCAACGATATCTTGGTCCGAAATCTCTTCATTTTTACGCTCGTCGGGGGTCAATCGGCTCCAATTGCGCAACCACTCCTCGGCCATGCGCAGACGGCTTCGTGCATCACTGACAAGTTCCGGACGACCTGACAGAAAGGCCGCTTCATAGGCATGATGTGAACCGAGCCAGCCTGAGCCAAATATCCGTCGGGAGACGATTTCCTGAATAAGGTCGGTTTCCAGAAACGTTGCCGCCAGATCAGTGTTGGCTTGCAGAATTGTTCTTTGCCGATCGTAACCGGCCGTCTCGCCGCCTGCTTTCAGAGCAAGCTTGGCTGCATCAAGATAGCGCTTCGACCGTAGCCCTGCTTTCAGTGCAATTTGCAGACGTTGCAGTTCAACATCGTGCTTTTCGAGCGGACTCGTTTCTGGAAGTGCTGCTGAGGTGAGGGCTAATTCCACAAGCTCGGAAAATTTCCCAGCCTCCAGCATCAACTGTGGCAGCACCGATGCCACGTAAGCGCTTTTCGTTGCCAGCGGCATCAGATTCGCGATAAACCCATCCATAGCACCGGCCGGCGGCTTGAATTCCTTGCGAAACCACGTCTCGGCAGGTTCATCGAAAAATTGAATGGTATCACCGGCAAGGAGCAGCGGTCGACCTAAATCGATGGCAAAACTTTTGATAGCCTGCTCATCAACATCTGACATTTGAGACAAAATTGGAATCGGGATCAGAGGGCGGAGGATCGCCAGACCAGCACAAATTTTGTCGAACTGGGCTTTTTCAAAGAGGCCGACGCTATCCTTCAGCTTCGCGATGGCGCCTTCCAACAAGCTTTTAATCGTGCCTTCGACGGTTGTCGGATTGGGCCCAAGCAGTCGCAACGTATCAGAAAGGAGATTATTACGCGACAGGGCGAGCGCCTGGACGCGCGGGTTATGAGAACTCAGGCGATGGAATTCATCGATATCGTGTTCGCTTGCGTCTGAGAACCTCTGCTTGAGATGGGCGGCCGTTTCCTCACGGCTGAACGGCGCCAGTTCGCATCGGATCACGTTGACTGGTGGATCAAGATAGTTCTGACGATGCGAGCGGCATAGAAAAACTAGACGAACGTTATCAGGCATTTTCTCCCGGATGAGGTCGCGAACGAAAGATCGCGCCTCGCCAATCTCTTCGGCTGCCATCTGGGCGTTATCCGCCGCGTCAACCACAATGCACAGGAATGAACTGGGATTGGTAAGCCGCACCAGTGTAGCCGCTTGGTTCATCCGGTGAATAAACGCCCGCACATAGGACGGGGCATCGGCGTGAGAAGAGGGAATCAGAAGATGACAGAGGCCCTTTGCCGCAAGTTCATTTACAATTTGCACGAGCGCATCTCTATGCCGGTGACGATAGCCAGATGCATTTCGGTATTGACCGTTTCCGAAACAGTCATACAAAATGCACGTGGATCCATCAGGAAGACCCTGCGCGATACGGTTTGCGAACACCGTCTTTCCGACCCCGGCGGAGGCGTGAACGATGACCGGAGCTGCGGCGCCGAAGATTGCCCGCATGATGTCTGACTCTTGGGCACGGGGAACAGCACCATCCAGACTCTCGATCAAACAAGGAGCGGGAAAGAGCAGGCGTTCGTCAGTGCTCAGAGCCCTTAGGACATCCATCTTGGTGATGGTTGGGTTCTGTTCTCCTTCAGACAGGGCCCTGCGGTTGACAAGTTCCTTCAGTTTCAAGGGGGCATCAACATCGGTGTCCGGTAGATATCCACTCACATCCTGAAAGAGAATGTTGCGCTGATTCCAGTAGTCATCTTGTCGATCTTCGAAATGCAGCAGCTTCAAAAACGCAGTGAGGAAATCGCCGTCCAGGCTACTAAATCGTTCGAGTTTCTGGAGTTCGTATGGATGACGTGGTATGGTCTCAGCTGCGGCATCGGCCACGGCTTCCGCGAAATCCGAAACGATTGGCCTGTTGGTAACAAACCAAAATTGGAGCTTCGCCGCGAGCTCATCGGTCGAGAAGGTCCGGAGCAGCTCTTGGTAACGCTTGGTAAAACCTTGGATAGTTTTTTCCAAGCCACTTGCGGTCCAAGGCTCGCTTGCATGCAGCGTCGAATGTTTAAGCTGCATATACCGGACAAGCCGCGCTTCTTGGAAGTCTTCGCTCCCGAAATATTCTGCGATATCGATAACTTCCTCGCCGACGCTGATCGGAGGCTCGCCCGCCCGTTCGTCCGGCGATGGCCCCTCGATGCTGATTGCGACCAAATCGCTCTGCGCCGACAGAAGCCCCAAGCAGCGGCGTGCTGCCCACAGATAATGGAACTGATCGCCATCGCGGCTAGGGCGGACTAAATTGGTTCGAGACATCTAAAATTAATTATGGTCTGTATTACAGAACACCTTGCCCATTACAAAAGCACATTGTCCCGTGTCATCAATTCTGCCTCGTAGATCACGTCCTGCGCAAACTCTCCCCAACATAAAATGCAACTCGACAAGTAAACAAAATCATGAACGTCCCGGATTCTTCCCTTGGTATGGGGCCAATTTCCATCTATCGGCAGTTGTCAGGATGAACTCTATGACCTTTGATCTCATCTGCCAATAAATGCGGATTCACACTCTATTCTGACACGATTCCGACAATCATTCTGACATCAGGTTAGGGTATAGTTCAGGTCGACAAATAGTGAATCAGATAATCTGCAGATATGCCGAACCCATCACTCTATTCCTTTAATCTGTTGGTTGCAACGAAATCAGCCAGTCCGTTAGATTTAGTTATTCATGATTTCTATTCTGGCTAAGGCTAACAGCAGGTCTTCCTGCCGGGGTTGACCGAAAACCATTCGATAGAGGGCCAACCCTTGCTGTAAGGGAGCAGTGGAATGCGTCGCTCCACCAGGGCGGAACCATCTTCGCAGATCCAATAAGGGATGAGATCGGAATGCCCATTGGATTTTTGATTGGCCGCAATTCGAAAAGGGTTAGCCACGGATCATCTCCCTCATGTGCCAAGGAGAGAACAGTCAGACCATACCGTTCCGCAACATTGTTTCTGACAGCATGCCCTTGATAGCGATGCACCTGACCTTCGCTTTTTACAATTTCACCGGAATAGTCAACACCTTCTTAGTAGTACTGTCCAATGTACCCGAACGCCTTGTCAAACAACTCCTGGTCTTTGATCTGGTATTTTACATAGATGACCTTACGCAAAGCCTTCTGAACTTCACGTTCTCCGGCTTTGGTGTTTTGCCAGCCGGGAAAACGTACCATTCTGACGATCTCATCGATGTCTGTTACAATCCGCTCGACCACAACGGGCACGTTACCATTTTTCACTTCTGCGAACAGCTCTGTCAGAGCGGCTTTGACTTTTGATTGTTCATCAACGGGATCAACCTGCTTTTCAGCCTGCACCACCTCTCTGGCGAGAGTCAGCAGTTCTTTGAGGAAATCGAGACTGTGAAGCAATCCTGCTTCGTGCCGTTCTCTGAGCATTTCCAAACGTTCTCCGAGAGCGATGAACTCAGGATTATCCTTATGCCGCCGCAACCGGGCAACGAGTTTGATTTCGATCTCTTTCGATTTTTTCCCCGGCTCACGAGTATTAAGAAACTCTTCGAGCACCTCAGCATCCATGACCAGCGTTTCGAGATCATCCCGTACCGTCTCCAGATGCACGTTTTCATGCACCAGCTCGACAGTTTTTGCTCCAAGAGCATGCCAGAGCAGCTTACCATTACCGCTCGGCGGTTTGACTGATTCATACACCAGAGCCAACCACCGGTAATCGATCTCATAATACCTGAGACATGGGTCAGGCGACAGTGCCTCCCACAACCGGGATAGCACCGAAAATTCAGCAGCAAACCGGTCACGGGTTTCATTGTTAGGCAGGCAATCCTGTGCGGCGATCAATCCTTCATAACCGCCAACAGTGCGATCAACATCAGGGAAAAATGACAGGCACTTCGTCATGCTGTGCGGCAGCGCTTTTTTGAGTTGGTCCAGATTGGTGATAACTTTCTGCACTGCCTTTTCATCGAAATCAAGTGCCTCAGCCACATCGTCGAAAATACCCAGGTAATCGACAATCAAGCCATGCGTCTTTCCGGAATAAATCCGATTGGTACGACAGATGGCCTGTAACAGGCTATGATCCTTCATCGGTTTGTCCAGATACATCGTCTGGAGAATGGGAGCATCGAAACCGGTCAACAGCTTGGATGTGACAATGAGAAATTTGAGCGGATCGCTCGAATCCCTGAATCGGTCGAGCAGCTTTTCCTCTTCATCTTTTGTGAGCTTCCACTCCGCATACTCATCGGATTTCCCTCCTTGCGTATGCATGACGATGGCGCTGGCATCAGGGCCGATCAGTTCATCAAGAGCCCTTTTGTACAGAACGCAACACTCACGATCAAAGGTCACAATTTGCGCCTTGAAGCCATTCGGCTCGACCTTCTCCTGATAATGCTTCACGATATGCTTGCAGATCGCGTTCACCCGTGCCGGAGCCTTGATAAGCACTGCCATTTTCGCAGCTCTTCTGGCCAAATCGTCACGGTCATCATCGTTGAGCTCATCGGTCATTTGAGCATACGCTTCGTCAATCGCCTCACGATCGATATGCAGTTTCACATCTACTGCCTCGAAATGAAGAGGGAGAGTGGCCTTGTCACGAATCGACTCCTGAAACGAGTAACGGCTCATATATCCCTGCTCATCTTCATCAGCGCCAAACGCCCAAAAGGTGTTTCGGTCCCGCTTGTTGATCGGCGTTCCCGTCAGACCAAACAGGAATGCATTCGGCAGAGCCTCGCGCATCTTGCGCCCCAGATCGCCCTCCTGGGTTCGATGTGCTTCGTCCACCATCACAATGATGTTCGAGCGATCGTTAAGGCGTCCATCAGCTTCGGCAAACTTGTGGATAGTGGTGATGATGATCTTCCGTGTGTCGGCTGCCAGAAAATTTTGCAGCTCCTGCCGAGTTGATGCTCCGACCATGTTCGGAATATCGGCGGCATTAAACGTAGCGGTAATCTGGGTATCGAGATCGATGCGATCCACCACGATGATCACTGTAGGATTGCCAAGCTTGTCGTGCATTCTCAGCTTCTGTGCGGCAAACACCATCAGAAGCGACTTGCCAGAGCCCTGGAAATGCCAAATCAAACCTTTTCTGGGATAGCCGTTGACCACGCGGGCCACCAGCAGGTTGGCTGCCTCATACTGTTGGTAGCGACAGATAATTTTGATCCGTCGATGCTTCTTGTCGGTTGCGAAGAGGGTGAAATTCAGCAAAATATCCAGAATGATAGCGGGCCTGAGCATACTTTCAATCGTTCGTTGCACACTCGCCAGATTTCCTTCTTTCAGGCCCCCATCATTCCCGTTACGCCCATCGCCATACCACGGCCCCCAGATTTCGACAGGCATACGCACCGAACCGTACCGAAAACACTTGCCTTCCGTTGCAAACGAAAATACATTCGGCACGAACATCTGCGGCACACTCCGTTCATAACCGTTGTGAATGTCACTGGCCCCATCAATCCAGGTCACTGCCGGACGTACCGGGGTTTTGACCTCGCCTATCACCAGAGGAAATCCGTTGATCAGCAGAACAATATCTAACCGGCGACCATCCTCCTTGATTGGGTATATCCACTGACTGGTCACTACATAGTCGTTGTTTTCAGGTTCTTCGAAATCGATCAGCCGTACCTGAGTGTGCTCCCCCCTCTCACCAAACGGCATGGTCTTCTCTCCTCGCAGCCATTCGGCAAACAGCTCGTTGGCCCTTACCAGGCCATCGCTCTGCACCGACAGCGGAATGGCTCGCAGGCGATAGAGCACCTCGTCAGCGCGGTCGGGTTGGGCCTTGATTTCCGGGTTCAGACGGATGAGGGCGTCGCGCACCATTGACTCGACGAATACATCGGAATACTCCCTCTCCAACGATTCCACCGGCACGAAACGCCAACCTTTAAGCTTGTCGGCATATCTCGAAGATTCTTCAGCAACAACGCTCTCAGGAACACCACTGCTGAGCGTATCGAGCACCATTTGCTCGACAGTGTTTTCTTCGTTAAAAAGAACCATTATCACGACCTCCGACTGACTGATTTTGCGATTTTTGCCGGGCTGTCCGTATTCTCGATAATCTGTAACGGTATCCCGATGCTATCTGATACATGCCTGGCGTGCCGCTCCTCTGCGTACTGAAAAGCGGAAATAAATTCAGGATTCCACTCTCTCCCATCACGAATCTCCAATCGTCTTGTAATTTCTGCTGGATCACCCTTGAAAAGAATCAGATGGGTTAGATGCATTTTCTGAAAAACACTACAGTCTATCGGTTCAATATCCTCTTGACTATTAATCAACGTAAAGTGGCCATCAAGGAGAATTCGACAATGCCTCTTTTTTTCCAATGCAAGCTGCTCAACAAGCGCGTGCTGATTGTTTGAAACATTATCAACCCGCTTGTTTGTGTCTGTTCGACATCCATATACAGAGATCAAAGAACTGGCAGTCACACAATGATAGCCAAGAGGTTCAAAGGCCTTCCTGCATATGGTCGTTTTACCAACCCCATGAATCCCCCCGACGAAAATCAGTGATGATGGATTTGAAGGGACATCAGACAGCTTGTTAAAAATCTTTTCCGTATCGTCATCATTCAGGTAACAAAATGACTGGGGAGGAACCTTGCAGCTGGAAAGCGCCGCAAACTCAAGAGGCTCGGTCAATTCATAAACATTCCCCAACGCAAAGCAACTGGCACTCTTTCTGCCTGTGAAATAATCTCTGAAATATTTGCGGGTAATACCCGCCCCATAACCGGTATCACTCCATATCCTGCTTGGAGACCCATCAAGCCGACCGGCCACGTCAGCCACTGCAACGACCTTTTTCACTGGTTGTGTGCAGTAAAAAACCAAATGCGAAACGCTCTGGCTTGGCATCACCTTACGATACTCGAACACCTTGTCACCTGATAGAATCTTGGCCAAATGTTCATAATAAATTGAAATCAGTACAGCTTTACTCATTAACTATGATTCCTTACAAAGCAATGCAGATATTGTTCATGTGAAATTTTTCGGATACTCTGAATCGCCCCCCTGATACCAGCGCCAACGAGTGTGCCTTGATCAACAGGAGAAAAATCACGAATAAAACGAAACAGGATTACTAAGGTTTCTTTCTGAAGCCATTCCCTGATCTCCGCCTGTGAGTAAACCGTACGTTTAGACACCAAAGGCAACACCCTCTCAATATCCTGCCCGCGATAGGTCTGCTCAACGACCCCCATGCATTCGACACTTTTTCGATCATGGGTTCTATAAAAAAACAAGAGGTCACCAGTTTTTATCTGCGTTGTATTCGCGTGACAGATATATGCTTTTTTTATTGTGTTGGATTGCGGGTTATATAAACTGGCATCTTGTGAAAACAGACTACTGGCCAGATCGCTGGTATCGGCAAACAGGTCATTGTGATATTGGGGCTGTATCGGAATAATGAACTTGCCGACTTCAACCTTGTCCAGGTAATGAGGGTAATAGGTGACTGCATAGGTCAAAGGAGAGATGTCGGTCGGCACAGAATTTGGCTCTGACATTTTTTTCAGGTAAACATCGTCACGACCACGATATTTGCCCGCAAGCTCAAACCCATAATCCTGACAGAGGGATATCAGTAAGTCCTGTTCACTACCAAAAGTATGGAGATAGACATATGGGATATGATGCCCAACAGCATATTTGAATGCTGAAAACAGGAGGCGCTCACCGAGTTTACGGCCACGAACGCTCTCTCCAACCTTAAACGTGCACAACTTCAATGCAATGCCGTCCAATGGGGCACCATCATCTACGATTACCTCATGCTCTTCCTCCTTATAAATGCAAATAGCTTGCAGGGTTTCGCCATCACTGATGCACCAGGCTTTACGGTGTTCTTCAGCCGATCTCAAGTACCAATCGTTAAACTCATCAGGATAGCCCTCACGTAAAGAGTCAAAAAAAGGCTGACGAACATCAAACTCATGAAGGTATCGCTCTTCGATGCCAAAAGGCGGCGGATGTTCTATTGATGATTGTGACCGGAGAAAAGCCAGAAACTGTTCAAGGTGGTGTACTTGCTCCTGAACCTGAGCTGCCCTTGCTTTCCTATGGATGCCATTATCATCTGTGACGAGGAAGTGAACGGCTCCCCGGCACAAAGCATGGAGGAGCAGATTATCGATCCGGTCATTCTCACCGGTTTGTCGCCATCCATATTCTTGCAAAGATTCTTCAGATAGCGTAGGAGGTGAAGGAATCTCTTGATACTGGTTCAATCGCGACAGGACGATGTTTCGCCTGTTTTCATGCTGATCTCGACGAATATCCTCTTCCTGCGCTGGATGCACGAATAACACATGACCGTTCTGTTCAGATAGCCTGCGCATTTCCGCCAGAGAAGGATCGAGTGTCCGACCCGTATCCTCTAACGGAATCAGAATATTTGAGTCGATCAGAATATTCATCCTAACCAGTGAGTTCTTCGGCTACCATGTGCGAAAGTGCGCTACCGCAGATCATGCCGAGAGCCATTTGTTTTTCAGTGTTTTCGTAATTAAAGATGGAGCACCTCTTCATCTATTTTAGCCCCAACCAGGTTGTTTAAGAGAGCTACCAAGCATTTTTTTGCTTTGGCAACATGACTCCTTTGAAAATGCTTTCTAAGCTCCAAATCATTGAGCACCTTGACAATCTGTTTCTGCTCCTCAATCGGAGGCAGTGGAACCAGAACTTTTTTCAAGCTTCCTGCGCTAATATTGGTTTGGCTCACACCGGGAGTTGCATAGGCAAGAAGCCTTCTTTGGCCAAGATCAGAATTCAGATAATAATTAAGGAAATCTGGAAGAATTTTTTTTTGATCTGCTCTCAGGCGAATGAGATATGATGCAAACACAAAATCTCCGTCAAGATCAAAAATACCGACCTTCCCGACTAAATCGGCACTGTTCGTTCTATTGAAAAGAATGTCACTTTTATGAAGCTTGAATGAATTGAAATCTGCATCATCCAAATCAACGTATTTCAAATCGTTGGCAATGATCCGACCATCATCGTAATTCATCATCCGGAGAATTGGATACTGGCCAGATTCATTCAAAGGGATAGACAAACCGTATTGGCAAATCGATGTTATGTCTTTAACAGTAGCGAGACGCCAGTGTGCAGGTATTTCACCAAGCCTGGTGAGCTGGGTTAAATGCTGACCAATTCCCCTGACTGTTAGTCGATTCAACAAGGTTCTTTTTACCGACAACAGATTGATTTTACTCTGCTGGTGTTGGTTGAATGTCTCATCCGCAGTCCACAGAATCTCGGCAATGCGCATCTGTTCATCAAGCGGCGGCAGCGGGAATTCCTGCACTTGTAGCGTTTTCCAGTTGATCGTTGGGGAAAGCGAACCTACCGATATTTCGATAGTTCGTTCCATGAACATGTCTGACTGTAAAAAAAACGGCAAAAACTCTGGCAGAATCATTTTGGGCTTTGCACGAACAACCATGGCGTGGGCCGAGCAGATACCATCAAACTCAGCCACAGCAAGCTTGCGCTGATACGCCCGACGGCGACCGAAAATCACATCGCCTTTCTTGAACACCAGCTTCTGTCCGGTGACATCGGAAGGGTGACCCCACTGGCGGAGATGAATCGTGCTGGGATCGAGATGCTCCAGCCCGACATAGATGTCAGTCTTGGCATCAGCCGGGTCCACCCGCACTGCAACATTTTGTGCGATGTCACCGAACTTGACCATTATCCAGCCGGGTTTTAAGCCACTCATCTATGTCCTCCGGCGTGAATCACTTTCAGAGTTCTATCTACATAAGTTTTTAATTCTCTTGGTTCAGGTTCGTCCGCCACCTCACCAGTTCCACCATGATGAAAACGCTGGCTATAAGTATTGATATAACCCAGTTCCTCAGCCAAGGGCTGGCACAAAGATAGTGGTGTTCCCGCTTGAGCTTCTCGGATTTTCCGAATCATATCTCCTAGCCAGTCGTTTTCAGCCCATGCTTTAGGAAATTTGAGGCGAAGATACTCTTCCAATATGACACGAAGCGTATCGGCAACCTCTTTTAGATGATGAAGATAGCCCGCCGGGTTCACAGAATAATTGTGCAGGAGATGATAATTTTTCAAATAGGCTTGACTGGGTAGAAGAGGCAGAGTCCTAGCATCAAGTGTTGTCGAATCACTAAGAGGATTAAGGACAAAGGTTTTTGCCGTGGTGCCTGGGCGTTTCTCAACGGTTCTCGCAAATTCGAGATCATGTGAAAATACAAAGCACTGATTTGCAATTCCCGTAAGGTGATGAATTCTTTCAATCGTACACTGTCGCCGACTTCGATCCTGATTATGATATGGGTCATCAAACACCACGATTGAACGAGCCACATTGGCTGCCATTTCAACCTTTGCCAAGAAATAGGCGAGCGCCAATGCACTACGATCTCCGCCGCTCAATGTATTTGCCAATGAAACCTGTGAGGGGTCAGAGGCAGCTTCAGGTGTAGCTGATACCCTCTCTCCACAAACTTTAACTGCAAGTTGTCCAGATGGGGGACCACCTCTGAAATTCACTCCATCACTTACAATCTGAAAATCAGCCCCAAAACGTGTCAGCAACTCATTGATTCGACTACCATAACGCTCGAACAACTGGTTGGATTGCTCACGAAGTGCATCGTTGGCTCCTTGCTTTTCCCTTTGGGCCGTTGATTTCTGGATGGCAGCAGCATCGTATTCTAAGTAAGCAGTTACAGTTTCTGACTCATGTCTTTTCTTGCTGTTATTTAAGGTAGACACTCTTTGCTGCAATGGGGCCAGATCGATTTCTCCGGCGCTGGCTTGACGAACTTGCAGCTCAGCATTTATAGTACTTAATGCTTCATTGTAGGCTCTCAGTTTGGCAACCGTCCCCCTCCAAGAAGTAATTTCGGTAGACTCTTCAACAGTCAGGGTTATTTCGCTTCCCGGACTTGCCTGCTTTCGTTTCAACGCAGAATCTATCGCCAGACAAGCTCCTTGTAGTAAAGCCAGTATGGTGTCGATATCGCCGATTTCTGGCAAAGAGAATTCATACCCAGCTACATCCTTCCACCAATCTTGCTCTGTGCCGTGAGAGATGAAAATCTGCCTAAACTGATTTTGTGCAGCTTCACCAAATGCTCTCTGCAAAGCTGACTGTACCGACTCCCGAAGCTGATCCTGAGCTTGTAGCTCGCCGGAGAAGAACAAGCGATATGAATCCAGAATGTCCAGACCCTGCATATCCTGCCCACAGTGGGGGCACGTCGTACTGATTTGTGAATCGAAACCTTGTTTAATCCAGCTTATTGAAAGCCCTTGAGATGTAGCCGCGAGATGATTCCTGATTTTTTCTTCCGCAGCTAGAGAGGCACTATCGAGTGTTGAGTTCAACACCCTATCCAATGACTCGGGAACCTCCGCTATCGGCAATGTGGCCAGCGGCCTGCGAGCCTGAATAGCATCTGCCTTTGTTTTTGCTTGTTCAGCTAATCGTAATTCGCGGGTTGCTTCCGCGATTTTCGTATCAACATCGTCTACTGCCGCCTGCCTTCTAAACGATTCTATAGTGGAACCGACGGGAATTAGCCTGTTGAGGTTTGCCTGTGCAGTATTTAACGCAGTGGTAGCACTGCTTAGTTGTTGTTCGGCGTTATCAACCGCCTGCTGCAAAACAATGGCTTGATCCCCGATTACTATTCCATAAAGGTTACGGCGTTGATCGACGCTTATGTGATGACCGATAAAAACATTCTCCGCCACAAACCTGTCATCATAGACATGAATTGGCTGACAATTTTCACGCCCATACCATTGAGCACCTTGGAATCGGATTGTTTGCCCCCCGTCCATCAAAACAACGACCTCTGGTTGGTCATTTGAACCAAGTCTCTTTCTACCAATCACATAGCTTGGATTTCCTGTGTCAATAGATCGGAAAACGTCGCACAGGGTACTTTTTCCGCAAGCATTGCTCCCATAGATTACATTCAAACTGGCGAAATCACCTTCTGCTCCTCGCACGGGATTAAGCTGGGCAAAACGACCAACTCCTTTTAGAACATTAATTCGCTTGATCATCTTGGTATTCTTTCAACATTGATAACATTTCGTCCATAGATTCTCGCAATGCCTTTGAGCTATCCTGCCAGTTATCAATCGCCTTTTGCAGGGAATTCTGTCCATACCGATCCGAATCCTCCAATACCGACATCGCTCGGTTGGTCATTGCCCGGACATACAGCGGAATACTGAGGTTGCAACCTTTTTCCCTGATCTCAGCATTGCCGACCACACGAGCAAAGCCATCCTCATCGGTGAAGGCCTGATATGCACCAACGATCCGCTGGATGTGGTCATCAGTAAGAAAACTCTGTGCCCGTTCACGGGTCACCTCATTCACCGCGTTGATGAACAGCACCTTGTTCCTGCGTTCTTTGGGCTTATCCATCCGGCAAATGACTACACAGGCTTCCATCGGCGAGTTGTAGAACAGATTCGGCCCCAGGCCCAGCACACATTCCACCACGTCGTGAGCAATCAGCTTTTCGCGCATCGACAGCTCCTCTTTCCGGAAGAGGACTCCGTGCGGAAAGAGAATCGCACAACGACCAGAACGGGCTTTCATGCTTGCAATGATGTGCTGCCAGAAAGCATAATCTGCACGACCCTGTGGCGGAGTACCGTAGATATTCCGCCCCCAGGGATCGGATGCCCACGACTCGCGATCCCACTGCTTGATCGAGTACGGCGGATTGGCAAGGACAACATCGAACTTCATTAAGTGGTCACCTTCGACAAACGCCGGATAGGCAAGGGTGTCTCCCCGGACAATGCGAAAATCCTCGATGCCATGCAGGAAGAGGTTCATTCGTCCAATGGCCGAGGTGAGCAGATTGCGTTCCTGCCCAAACAGTCGGAGATTTCGCCACTCTTTAGCCTGCCGTTTCAGGTGAGCAACCACAGAGAGCAGCATACCCGCCGAACCACATGTCGGATCGTAAATCGATTCGCCCGGTATTGGCTCGAGCAGTTCGGTCATGAGGTGCACCACGGTGCGGTTAGTGTAGAACTCCGCAGCGGTGTGACCTGAATCGTCAGCAAACTTCTTGATCAGAAACTCGTAGCCGATCCCGAGTTCATCTTCCGGGCAGTTTGAAAGCGAAAGCGTTTTCGTGCTGAAGTGTTCGATCAACTCCCGCAACATATGGTCAGGCAAGCGATCTTTGTTGGTCCACTGGGCATCGCCGAAAACACCGAACAAGGTGTCGGGATTTGCCTTTTCGATGTCTCGAAGGGCGTCCTGAATCGCCTTGCCCACATTCCTGACTTTGGTTCGGGTGACATTCCAATGTGCCTCCTCCGGAATCTGAAACCGGTGCTGCTCGGGCAACGCGGCGTATTCCTGATCGCCATCTGATTCCTCAAGAGCCTCGTCCAGCTCCTCATCGTACACGTCACACAAACGTTTGTAGAACAGCAACGGGAAAATGAACTGCTTGTAATCCCCGGCATCGATGTAGCCGCGCAACAGGATGGCCGCACCCCAGAGGTAGGATTCGAGTTCAGATTGGGAAATGTGACTCTTCTTCTTCATCGATAAGGTTTAAACATCCTCATATTTCAACGATTATCGGACGATTATCGAAAAATAGTCGGACGATTATCGGACGTTTTTTTACAATTCCAGACTACTCCTGACCATTACGGTTTAAGGATATAATGGCGTCCCCGTCCTTCTCCTTCAGGTTCTATCAAGCCAAAGGCAACAAGCTCTCTGACATCTCTGAAAGCCGTGTCTTTGGCGACCCCGAGGGTTTTGGTAATCCAGCCGGTGGTAACGGAGCCGCTTCTTACGATTTCGGCCAGTATCGCGCTCTGCCGTTCATTCAGCTTTTCAGCGACAGCAGGACTGATGCCTCCGGTGATGTTTTCAGGCAACAGTATCCGCTCCATATTTTCTCCTGGACCGATCAATGTTACCACGACCTCGTTATCGGCTATTGCAATAAGCGGGGCATCAAGGCCGTGGTTCAGCATGGAATCACGCATACGGGTAATACCGGTGCCTCGCTCTTCCATTCGACCAAGAAAAACCAGTCCTTGTGCGATATTCGGGTTTCGCGATTGTGACCGGGCTTTTCCTGAACGAAGTTTTGCAAGACTCAGATTTCCCGGAAGAGCACCCGGACTGATAATTTCGATTCTGTCCCTGAACAGATCAACAGTTACTCTTCTGCCTGCGTCTTCATAGTCGCGATGGGCAAAAGCATTTACAAGTGCCTCGCGCAAGGCGGCCTCGGGATATTCATTCACTTCGATTCTCTGCAAACCGGCGATGCGCAACGGATGTCTCGTGTTTTTTCGGATAAAGGCGACCACCTCATCAATGGCTTCTGACAACGGTTTTCTGATAGTAGCATGATCAGAAGGGGTGGCTGTACGAACACTCCCAGCGTATGCGGCTACCTGAATGCGGGCATGGGCGAAATACTTTGATGGATCAGGCGCAAGAAGCATGATCCCGGCTGCTGTCGCTAAATATCGTTTGTCCTCATCTTTCCACAAGTAACCTCGTTCCCAGAGCGTATGCATCACCTCATCACTGTTTATGCTCCCGGCAGGAAGGTTTTCCGAACTTGCAACCATACGAACAGCAATAGAGGTATCAATGCCGCTCCAGGGAAGTACCTCAAGGCGTTGACGCTCAAACAGAGATGCGATATGAATTGTTTTATGGGCTGATGTATTCTGATCGCTTGTAGGCTCTATGTCGTAGGAGTCCTTGATGTAACGAACCAGTCGTTTCCGGACTTTTTCCTGCAGTTCTTCCGTGCTTTCAAATCGCTCGTAGGTATGACCGTCCCTTTTGATTTCTTCTATGAATGCGTTGGTTTCCGGCGATCGGGCAAGATCATTGGTACCTTTGATTGCAACAAGTGTTGGTAACGGCAGTGTTCTGGAGAGACGGTATTCATGGTGAGTTGCAGAGAGCCCATCGATCAACCTGCCGTACTCTTTCCACACAACTCCCACATACACATGACAGGTTTTCAGTAACGCAAGGTAAGCCTGTGGGTCAGGATATAGTGTCGTTGGCTCGTCTTCGAATAAAACCGGAACACAATGCAGGGAAAGAAACGGATCAGTAGAAAGAAGAATCTGCAACGCAAGCCGCTCATCTCCGAGTTCTTTCTGAACAGAGCTGATAAAGACCTTTATTCTCATGACAGCAAACCCTCCCTTATCAGCAGCTCCTTCAACCGGTCTTCGGCCGCATAAGCGGCCTGTAGTGACTGCTTGAGGTTCTCGACTGCTTCATCTACAGTCATTGACTCTTCCTCTATCACCGGTTCCACGTATCGAGGGATGTTCAGATTGAAATCGTTTTCCCGGATTTCATCAAGCGTAACCACTCTGCAAGCACCTTCGACATCCCGATACTCTTGATACCAACGATGGATGCGCTCGACATGCTCAGGCAAGAGTTCATTCTGGGCACGACCGGTCTTGAACTCCTTCGATGCGTTAATAAACAGCACCTTCTTACGATGCTCTGTCGGTTTGATGTCACGAAAAACAAGCAAGCAAGGGGCGAGACCTGTGCCATAGAATATGTTCTGCCCGAGACCTATCACCGCTTCGAGAATATCCATTTCGAGAAGCTTGCGACGGATTTCGCCTTCCTTTGACATCCGGAACAAAACGCCATGAGGAAGCACAACTGCCATACGTCCTGTTCTGAATGCCATAGAACTGACCATGTGCTGCACCCAGGCATAGTCACCCGATTTGGCTGGTGGCAAACCAGCAAAATTCCGCCCATAAGGATCATTGAGCCAGACATCTTCTCCCCATTTTTCAAGGGAAAACGGAGGATTGGCGATAACGCAGTCGAAAGCTGCAAGGTTGTCACCAGAATAAAAAGCAGGCGAGCGCAAGGTATCCCCACGCTCGATATGAAAATCCTCTGCGCCATGCAAAAAGAGGTTCATGCGGGCGATAGAAGAGGTTGTCAGATTCTTCTCCTGCCCGAAGAGTTTCCCCAACATGAGATTCAAATCGCCATCATGCTCTTTGACGTAATGGAGGGCTTCGAGAAGCATACCTCCCGTTCCGCAGGCCGGGTCATAGATTGTCTCACCAGTTTGCGGCGCAAGGATGCGAACCATCAGCGTAACTACAAAACGTGGGGTGTAGAACTCACCTGCTTTCTTGTTGGTCAGATCGGCAAATTTCTTGATCAGGTATTCATAAGCCTGGCCAAGGATGTCCGCCTTGCAGTGCTCATTGCCAAGATCAAGCGAAGAGAAATGTTCAATCAGGTCTTTAAGCAGTGCGTCGGAGAGACGCTCCTTGTTTGTCCACTGGGCATCACCGAAAT
>FUWD012818048.1_pt1 | contig 32169 bp, 32 predicted proteins | sample 1063281 | NCBI WGS metagenome assembly FUWD01 (sample SAMEA79048168, study PRJEB19326) | metagenome | biome: marine | reverse complement strand
GAGATCCCAGTCATATTCGCTAACTCCGACATGCTCGAAATTGTCGGCGATACGGGCCGCGAGACGCTCGGAAGGCGCTATCCGGTAATAGTTGTCGGTATGGAGGATTTTTGGCTGTGCTCCGACCTTCTTGAGGTTCTGGGCGAGGGCATGCGAGAGTTCGCTCTTGCCGCTGCCGGACTCTCCTGAAATAGCCACAATGTACTTATGGCCGGGATGTTCATGGCGAAGCTTCTGCATGTCGGCAAGCACCCGACCGGCAATGACTGCGGCGGCCGCGATATGATGCTCGCGTATGAGGAGGACATCACCCAGCATAGTGCAAAACGTTTTATTCGAAGGTAATGCGGGGGAGGTCATATCCCCTGCAGCGTGATAGGAACGGGCACGGGGAGCCCCGCTGACAGGGGGAATATAAGCGTTTTAGCGGGAAAATGCATACCGGTGGGGCGGCTAATGCTCCCCGGCATCGCCCCCTCTGCCCCGCTCATTCCCAATGCCCTGCCCCCGGTCCGGGCCAGTCACCTCGCATGACCGGCATCCGTCCCCGCCGCATGAGTCCGAGACCGAAGGCTCAGCATCGCGACTCTTAGCACGCTCCCGACCCGCATCCTCATTTCGGTTGCTGTTGCATCGGTGAAAGAGAGCTGAAGCATGTTCAGGTGCCATCGGGAAGGGATCCTTTGTTCTGTTTTGGTTTACAGGTTCAGCTGCCAAACAGGCGGGCGTATTCCGCTGCGGTTTCCCCGTCAGCCGTCGTCACCGTGATCCGCTCCGGGATGCTCCGGTAGAGGGCGCTGAAGTTCTTCACGCAGGAGGGCGAGGAAAACCAGATTTCATCGATGAAGTCGAGATCGATGCTCTCCTCCTGCTCATGCTTGCCATGCAGGTAGACGGAAAGCGGGGTGACGGTGTTGCCCTCTTCCTCAAGAGCGTTGACAAGGTAGCTGTCAACAAGGTTAGAGCCGGGCAATAGGACCTTTTGGGCGCTGATGCCTCCGTCCTTCAGCATGCCGGCAATGGCTGACGGACTTTCTGGCTCAAGCTCGAAGTCGCTGAGTATGCCGTACTTCTGCAGCTCGGTAGCCGCCGGCCGGCCGAGGGTGCAGATGCGGGCACCCGACAGGTGGCGAACATCGCGGCCGAACTCCATCAGGTAACTGAAAAAGTACTTGACAGCAAAGCGGTTCGGGAAGAACACGACCGGCCAGTCGCCGATAGTATTGAAACATTCCTCGAGCACGCTGCGCTCCGCAGCCTCCTCTCTCCGGCAGGGAAAGTTCACCCTTACATAGTCACGGTTGCTGAAGTGGGTTGGCTCACCGCCGACCGTCAGTACTTTCTTCTTTCGGGAGAACCAGTTCTCCTCGATGAAATGATTGATGTTCTCACCGATGATGAGCAAGGCAGGAGAATATGCAACCCTGTCGCGCCGCAGGAACTCGCCGATGGTACCGGTAAAGACCTGCTGGTTGTAGCGGGTGGCGTTCTGGACGATAGCCACCTTCGTCGACTCGCTTCTCCCTTTTTTCAGGACCGCCTCAAGCACTGCGTGAACGGACGATGCCACCATGTAGTAGACCAGCGTGTCGGCATCGGGCGCCTGGATCTTGTTGATGGGATGGCCGGTGCAGAAGGCCACAGAAGAGGATACCTTCCGCATGGTGAGCGGGATTTCGCTGTAGGAACTCGCCCCGTGCGCGGCCGTGATGCCGGGGATGATTTCGTAGTCTATGCGGTGCTGACGGAGGACATCGATTTCCTCACCCCCGCGGCCGAAAACAAACGGATCGCCTCCCTTAAGACGGGCGACAGTCTTACCACGAAGCGCGTGGCGGACGATCTCCTCATTGATGGCATCCTGCTCGAAGTGGTGGCTGTCCTTTCGCTTGCCGGTATAGATCTTCAACCCCTCAAACCGGTCGACGAGGGCACTCGTGACCAGATCATCGTAGAGGATAACGTCGGATGCATGCAGGGCACGCTCGGCTTTGAGGGTAAGGAGGTCGGGGTCGCCGGGACCGGCGCCGATGATATAGACATATCCCTTTTCCTGCTGGTTGTTTTTTTTCATGTCGGGGTACTTCAGATGTTGCTTGCTGGGTGGTGTGCGTTGCCGAGAAAGAGGTCCTTGATTGCGTTGCGCCACTCGACCGAACGGCGGGCATTCCTGCCGTCGGAGGAGACGGCGACCGTCATTCCGTCGTGGCGGAACAGCGCTGGAGAGATGAAATCAGAATCCCGACGATTGTCGACAATGTTGCAGAGAATACCCTTCTCTTGCGCATCGTCGAGGACCCGGTGATTGAGTCGGTCGTCCTCGGAGCATGCATATATGAGAAAAAATCCATCGAGATCAGAGGGCTCGTATGATTTCTTGAGCTGATGGATACCCGTTGACAGGATCTCCATGCTGATATCAGGCGCCAGGACAGTGACGTCGCCGGTGAAGAGCAGGACCGACTGCAATTTATGCATGGCCAGCGCCCCTCCGCCGATGAAGAGGATCCTGCGCCCGTCGATGCGGAGGTTGATAGGAATGAAGGTGCTCACAGTGCCTCCCTTGACCTGCGGACGGATATGGTGACCTTGAGCAGGGCGGTCAAGAGAAGTGCTCCGCCTGCCCAGATACCAATTGTGACGAGCATGTCCGGCATTGCGGGCGCGTAGACCGTTCCGCCGTCCGGCGAAGCCTGGCCTGCAAGGATCAGGCCGGGTCCGCGGTCGAACCATGCAGAAATGGCGATCAGGAGGCCTGCAGCGGCAGCGAGCATGCCGCCCGTCCTCCGGACCACCGGCAGCAGAAGCAGTGCGACCGAGACCGCCCCGGCAACAAGCAGCACGGAGGGAAGCAATGAAAACGGAGCATATGCAGCGGGCAGCGCCTCACGCGCCATGTCGCTGTAAAGCAGACGAAGGGCGTAGGTTTCCGAAGGCAGGTTCCCGAGAAACGCGGTGCCGGCATCAAGGCCTATGAAGAACAGCGAGGCCAGGCCAGCAAGAGCGGTGTAGCCGGCAAGACGCTCCACCAGCTCTTTGCCTTCATCGGGACCCGCGGAACGGCGCATGGCTACCACCATGAACATGAGGAGCCCCATGCCGGCGGCGAGGCCCGAAACCAGGATCCTCGGTGCGAGCATGGCGCTCGTCCAGAGTCCGTAGGTCGGCATAACGGCGAGCATGAAAGCGGCGATGACCGGAAGTGCGAACCCGACCGGCACGGCAAGCATGACGACCGCACGAAGCCAGCGTGGCGGAGTGGTGCCTTTCTTTCGTGAGGCAAGAAGCGCCCATCCTGCACTGAGCGATAGGACAAGATAAGCCATGAGGGCCGGAGCATGCCATGAGGCGGGTGCAGAGGGCGACATGTTCATGAAGAGGCCCGGAATGCGCGAAGGCATGCCGAGCCCTGCTGCGATGAACAGCAGACTCATGGCTGCGGCTACTGCAGCAAGGAATGCCGAGAGCGGAGCTGCGGCAGACAGTTCACTGCGCTTCATGAGACGCTCGGGAACAAGGATGAAAAGCGCCGATGCGGCAAGACCCGCAAGGAATGGCAGCTGCGCGTTGTAAATACCCCAGACCGCACCGACGCCCATGCCGGTGGAAGCGAGCCCTTCTTCGCTCTGTATCCGGTAGCCATGGATGCCCGCTCCCGCCAGAACAGCGAGAAAGGTGATCCAGGTCCAGTACGCGGCGTTCCCTTTGAGTGCTTTTTCGAACATGGCTGATTTTTCCTGATTCCTGTCTTGTGTTCCTTAAATGATGTAGAATACCGACGGTTCGGTGCCGAGCTCCGGCTTGCGCCGCATCGTCTCGTTCGACCCTAGCAGCCTGCTTACGGCGGACTTGGGGTCGTTGAGGTCACCGAATGTCATCGCCCCTTCAGGGCACTGGCTCGAGCATGAGGGTTCAAGGCCTTTTTTCAGGCGGTCGGAACAGAAGCTGCACTTCTCGACGACACCCTGCTCTCTCGTCGGATATTCGGGAGTCGGTTCCTTGATAGCCGGGCGGGGGTCGCTCCAGTTGAAACTGACCTCTCCGTACGGGCACGCAAGCATACAGGAACGGCAGCCGATGCAGCGGTGGTAATCGATGGCGACAATGCCGTCCTTTCTCCGGAAGATCGAGTCCGTTGGACACGCCCTCACGCAGCTCGGCTCTGCACAGTGGTTGCAGAGGGCGGGAATCGCCTGCTTCGTGGCGCACGCAGTACCGAGAAGTGCGCGCCCATCCTCCTTATGGATCCACTCAACCTGTCGGCGCGGGTCGCTGAATGTGGGCACATTATGGCTCCTGCGGCAGGCATCGAGGCATGTCGTGCAGCCTTCGGGGCAGCGGCGTGTATCGATCACCATTCCCCAGCGCCTGCCCGGCTGTTTTGGGGAGGAAGCCCACGCGGAAGCAGATACACGCTCAAAGAGCGGGTTGCTGAGGATACCCGAAGCAGCTCCCAGTCCGGCAATGAGGCCGAGTCCCGCTTTCCTCATGAATGTCCTTCTCTCTTCGTTCATCACGGTAGATCTTGTGGAGATATGTGGCAGTTCCAGCAGTTCGGCTTCACGTTTGCGTAGTTGTGGCAGCTGAAGCAGAAAAAGCGGTTGTTGTCGTGGCAGCCAAGGCAGGTGGCGAGATCCTTCTGGAACCGCCGCCCATCGGGTGTCTTCATGAAGGCATCGGGCCCTTCATGGGCTGCATGTTCTTTCCAGTCAGCCAGCACCTGCATATGATGGGTCTGCATGTACTCTTTAGGGTATATGCAGACAGTGCTGTCCGCTGTACCAGAATCAGCCGCCGGGGAAGCATCCCTTGTTTCGGCGCCCGTGGCAAGGTAAGCCGCTGCGGCAAGCATGGCCACGATGACCAGTCCGATGAGTGTGTTCTTATGCATCATCGCTCTCCCCCTCGCCTTTTCCGGCCATCGGATTCTCCCTCAAATCCACGGTCCTCTTTTTCTCGCCCTGCATCACCAGCGCGTTGCCCACCAGCTCGTGCAGACCGTAGACGGTCACACCGGGGTTCCAATAGCGCATGAGGGAGGGCAGGGTCGCACGGTCGATGGCGCAGATGGTCACCAGCGAGTTGACCCGGTGCGACTTCTTGACGTGGCGCACCGCATTGGCACGAGGGAATCCGCCGCGCATACGCATCTCCATGAACTCTTCGGCATTGATGCCGCTGCCCGAACCACAGCAGAACGTCCGCTCGCGGATGGTGTCTTCCGGCATCTCGTTGAACGAGTTGCAGACATTGTTCAGGACGTAACGGGGCTCTTCGAACATGCCCATGCCGCGCGCCACGTTGCAGGAGTCGTGGAAGGTGGTGCGGAGATGGTCGTTGCGGCTCGGGTCCAGTTTCAGCTTGTTGTTATGGATGAGATCGGCGGTGAACTCGGCAATGTGCACCATCTTGGTTGCAGCCGCATTCGTGAACTTCGTGCCGGTGACCGGAGAGACCGGCTGCTCGAGGAATCCGGCCGGCCCGTTCATCGTATTCATGTACTGGTGAACGACGCGCCACATGTGGCCGCACTCGCCGCCGAGGACCCATTTTACCTTAAGCCGCTCGGCCTCGTGGTACATTTTTGCGTTCAGCTTCTTCATCATGTCGTTCGTGGTGAAGAGTCCGAAGTTTCCCCCCTCGGAGGCGTAGGTGCTGATGGTGTAGTCAAGGCCGATGTGCTCGAAAAGCAGCATGTAACCCATCATGGTATAGACTCCGGGGTCTCCGAACACATCGCCCGAAGGGGTGATGAAAAGCACTTCGGCCCCCTTGCGGTTGAAGGTGGGGTTCACCGTCACGCCGGTAAGATCCTCGATGTCATCGACCAGCGATTCGATGTTCTGGACGAATGTGTGCGGCTCGATGCCGAGATGGTTGCCGGTGCGGTTGCAGTTGGCGACCGGGGCAAGGATCCAGTTGTTGTTGACGCCGATCAGGTTCAATAGTTCACGCGCCACCATCGTAATCTCGGCCGTATCGATGCCGAGCGGGCAGAACACGGAGCAGCGGCGGCACTCGGTACACTGATAAAAGTACATATGCCACTCCTTGATGACCTCCTGCGTCAGCTTCCTCGACCCGGAAAACCCTTTCAGGATTTTCTCCACCATGGGGAAATCGTTCCGGTAGACCGAGCGGAGCAGCTCGGCGCGAATGACCGGCATGTTCTTCGGGTCGCCGGTGCCGAGGAAGAAATGGCACTTGTCGGCGCATGCTCCGCAGCGCACGCAGGCGTCAAGATAGAGCTTCAGCGAGCGGAACTTTTTCAGGCGCTCTTTCAGTCCCTCGTGGATAGTCTTCTCCCACCCCTCGGGAAGCTGCCAGTCGTCATCAGGAGCCGCCCATTTGCGGGGATTCGGAAAGCCGATCTCTCCGAGCACTTCAGGCTTGGCTGAGTGGCACCAGTTTCCGTCGCGGAACTCGACCGGCATATCCCACCACTCCTGGCGAGCGTAATCGCCTTTCAGGGGGCTGGGTTTTTCCAGGAACTCGCGGGTGAGCTGGTTTTTTTTGGTGCGTATTTTGACATGATCAGTCCTTTTCAACCGGAAGTCCGGCTTTTTTCATCTTTTCCCGGTAATCATCCTCGTACTCGCTGTAGGTACGGAACTTGATTTTCTTGTTCCACGGGTTTACATGCCGCTTTTCGCGGCTGTTATTAGCCAGATTGCGCGTAGGGCTGAGGAAAATCGCCCCGGCATGCATCAGCTTGCTGAATGGGAAGTAAACCGCCAGCACCGAAGCAAGGAACAGGTGGATGTAGAAGAGCGGACTGATCGAACCGGGCGCATCGAAACTGAAGGCGGCAAGGTTCATCATCAGCGCCTTGATAGCGAGCACGTCGACCTTGGCAACGTAGCGCATCGACATGCCTGCAAGGACGATGCCGCCGATGAGGAAGAGCGGGAAGAAATCGGTCTGCAGAGAAATGATCCGCATCTTCGCATCGCGCAGGCGTCTGGCGACAAGGTACGTGATGGCTGCAAGCACGATGGCGTCCGTCATGTAGAAGGCCGGCAGTGTGAGCTCAAAAAAGCGGTCGGTACGCTCGATGAGCTGCACGACAAGGGGCGGCTCAATGAAAAAGAAGCGTGCGTGGCGCAGACCGATAAGAAGCAGCGACCAGTGGAAGGCCAGCCCGCCCATCCAGAGCCACTTGCTCGAAGCGTAGGCCAGCTGCGGACCCGTATGGAGCTCGGCTTTGGTGTTGCGGAACAGCGAACGGAAAAAGAGCACCTCCATCATCACGCGAAGGGCCGCCTGCCACTTCGTGGCGGGGCTTTCAAGTTTCTGGTGCTTGATCCAGTCGAGTGATTTCTCCTGACCGCAGGTGGTAGTGATGCAGAACGGCACCGGACGGCTCAGCCAATCGTACATCCTCCAGGCAAATCCTGCCACAAAAAGCAGGACAGCAAGATAAGGGATGATGACGCCGAACAGATAACCCATGCCGAAGTAGGCGACTCCTACATACGGAATGCATGAGAGGACGGCAACCATCACGAGGGGCATGAATACTTTTTTCATGAAACGGCCCTCCTTAGCAGCATGTGCATCTGGCTGCGCGCCTCGTCGACTTTTAGGCGATAGATGTTCTCACGGTTTTCCATGAAACAGTCGAACGCTTCGAGCGTCATCTCGTCCATACGGCGGCGGCATGCCTCGCGCCCGGCATCCTCCGGGATGAACTCCTGTATGAGGTCGCAAAGGGCACCGAAGAGAGCGAGAGACTTCGATGGAGGAAGAGGCTGGACGGCAAAGATGCGGGTGAGACGCTCAATCCCCTCCCGGCAGTCGACTCCGCCGCCGATGTTGTCAAGCACCGTCCCCATGGCATCGGCGAGCGCCTCGCCGGCCGGTGTCGCCCGGGACATATGTTCAGGGAACATCCCGAGTCCGGCGCTGCTCCAGCGGTCGAGCACCGCAGTCCGGTTCAGGGAGACCGCCTGCTTCCAGTTGTTCATCATAATGCGATACGATAAATAAAGTGTGTTCAGAGCCAGCTGTTGACCCGGTGGACTTCGACGAGGTCCACGAACCCGTCGTAGCCAACCGTCTTGACGCCCTCGACGAGGGATCCGATGGCGCGTGCCTCGAGATCCGGCTGGAGGGCATAGACCGGGTTGGTCTTCAGGAGGGTTGCGATGTCGGATGCATAACGGCCCGAGGACTGGACGGCATAGACGCCGTTCTCGATGAAAAGCACGGGATCGCCGGGTGCCGCAAAGCGTATGCACTCCTGCATCGACGGGCTTTCAAAGGGTGATTTATTGATGGTGTGCAGCATGATAGCTTTCAAGATTCAATGGTTGCTGTTCAGGCTCTCCCCCGGGGAAGCGCCCTTCAGTGGTGGATGACGACGTCCTGTTCGTTCATCCTCCGGCCGATTTCGGCCGAGTCGAGCACCTCCACGTCGACAAGCAGATCCTCTTCGGTGAGGCCGCGTTCGTCAAGCGAGGTACGGTCGACATAGAGCTTTTCCACATCATAGCCGTCGAGGGCCATGAAGGTTTTCGCGAATCCCTTCATGGAAATGCCCTCTGTCTCCTGCCCTTTTTTCAGGGCGTAGACCCCATCGCCGATGAAGGCGACCGAAAGGTCCTGTTCATAGGCAGCCATGATGAGGATCATCTCGAGCCCCTCATAGGTGTAGATCGAACCGTGGGGAGCACGGCGCATCACGTGCATGATCTTTTTGATGTTCTCTTCCATGATGGTTCAGTCTCCGAAGGTTAACAGTCTGTCGTTGCGGATGGCGATGTCGGTAAGGGTGCCGAGCCCCGTTATGGAGCCGCCCCTGATCATCAGTTCGTCAGTGATGCCGCGCCTCTTGGATGCGGCGATGCAGGCCAGCACTTCGAAGCCGTGCTCGGTCGCAAGGGCACTCCAGCGCTCAGCGATGTTGCGGTCGTCCTGCGGCGGATCGCCGAGTTTGGTCGCATTGATGACCCCGTCGTTGTACAGGAAGACGGCGTCGATCCTGTGGCCTTTCTGGATGGCCGCTTCGGCGAACTTGTACGCCGTGTCGGAGGCCTGATGGTTGTATGGCCCTTCCTTGAGAAGAATTCCTATGTTCACCTTATTCCTCTGTTTTGATTGTTGTCGATGCCCGGGATCCGCTCAACAGCAGCAAGCGGTTTTGGCGGCAAGGCCGTCATAGAGCGGTCCCCAGGTTTTTGCCTGAAGGGCGAACGGAGCCTCGATGTAGCGGCAGAAATAAAGCGCATCCAGTGCTGCGGGTTCGTCGCCCGCCTCAAGAGCCCGGAGCGCCTTCCGGCCGGATGCGGCTGCATCCTGGCCTGTAAGCCGGACCTGCTTCCAGTAATTGACCGCCTCGCGCCTGAACGAAATGGTACGGCCGAGGGCTTCGGCCGACTTGAGGTTCGATACGACTTCACCCCGAGGGCCGAAGGAGACCGCCCATCCGTTTTCCGCCCACTTTTCCGATGCGTCCACGGCCCGGGTAATCCGGGCTATGAGTTCTTCGTACATGGTTTTCCTGTTGTCCGTATCCCGCCGCAACAAGAGCGGCGGGGTCGGGTGTTGAGGGTTACAGGCCGTCGCCCATGCCCATCTGGATATACCCTGAGGGGCAGACCAGCGAGCAGATATGGCAGCCTACACATTTCACATAGTCGGTTTCCACCTTCTCCCCTGCGGGGTTGTCGCGGTGTCGAAGCACGGCTTCCTGCGGACAGAACGACACGCACTGCTTGCAGTCAAAACAGAGACCACAGCTCATGCAGCGCTCCGACTCGGCCTTCACCTGTTCGGGCGAAAGTGCCTCAAGCAGTTCATCATGGTTGCCCACTACTGCTTCAAGCTCGCGGTTCACCCGCGTGGCGGGCGCTGCGGGAAGGAAGTAGAGAAGATCCTGCTTCTGGGCCTTCGTCACCTCGCGGCGCACCGGTTCGGGAAGCGGCTCTCCTTTCAGGAAGGCGTCGATCGACTCGGCGGCTTTGCGCCCGTGGCCGACTGCCGTCGTGATGAGATCCACTTTCAGTGCGTCGCCTCCGCCGAACACGTTTTCACGGCCGGGGATGCGGAAGTTGCGGTCGACCTTCATCCAGGGTCCGCTGCCGATCACGCCATCAAGACCGCTGAAATCGGCACCCTGACCGATGGCGGCAACCACCATATCGGCATCGATATCGAAGGTCTCGCCGGTGCTCTTGTAGCGGAGGAACGGGATCGGGGAGTTCCACCCCTCCTCACCTTTCTCTTTCTTCACCATCTTAGAGCAGCGGAGGCCCCGGACAGCCTCGCCGTCGCGCAGAACCTCCACAGTACCGCTCATGTAGTGGACCGTCGTGCCTTCCCGGACTGCGTCCAGAAACTCGTTGTCAAAGCAGGCCATCTCGTCGCGGGGGACACCCGATACCAGAATGGCCTCCGAGCCGAGGCGGAGAGCGAGGCGGGCCACATCCATGGCCACGTTACCGTCACCGATGACGACAACCTTCCTGCCCACCGGCACATTGTCCCCCATAACCTCATAGTTGCGAAGGAACTCGATGGCATTGGTGGCCGAGCGGCTGCCCTCGAATCCCGGAACGGGAAGGGAGCGCCCGACCTGAGCGCCGATGCCGAGGAACACGGCGTCATATTCTTTTTCCAGCTCGGCCAGCGTAATGTCGCGGCCGACCCGCGCCCCCATCTTCGTCTCGATGCCGAGCGCCGTAATGCGGCCGATTTCCGTATCCAGGACTTTCCTGTCGACACGGTAGCCCATGATGCCGTAGAGCACCATGCCGCCGAGTTTCTGATTGGCGTCGTAAATGGTGACTGCGTGTCCCATGCGGCGTAGCTGGTATGCGGCAGAGAGCCCTGCAGGGCCACCGCCTACCACAGCAACGCGCTTTCCGGAATCAGGGCCCGGTGCCGGCAGCTGGAGCCCTTTTTCGATGCCGTAGTTGCCGATGGCCTGCTCGACCGCGTTGATTGAGACGCTTCCGTCATGATACTGACGGTTGCAGCCACCCTGGCACGGATGGGGACAGATCCTGCCCATGACCGCGGGGAAGGGGTTGGTATCGACAGCCCTTTGCCAGGCAGCCTTCAATGGATCATCCGACGGGTCAACACCGTTCAGGAGCCGGTTGATGCCCCTGATGTCCTCGCCTGCAGGGCACTCGGCCGAGCAGGGCGGCATCTGACGCACGTAAACCGGACACTTGTGGCTGTGGTCCCCGAACGCAACGATCTTGTCCTCACCCGTAAGCTCGCTGTAAGCGGGAAACGTCCAGTTCGTCGCGAAGTCAAGAATTGGATTTGATTCTACCTGCATGAAAGTATCTCCTTTGGCTAAAAGCGGACATGGGCCGACTGGTTGAAGGTGGTTCTCGCGTGACGGTAGCTGTCGATCATGTCCTCGTCAAAGGTCAGGCCCGTCTCTTCGAAGAACCGCTTCCATCCGATGCGGTTGATCCATTCGCCGACGCGCTCCCAGGGGCGACCGCCTGCCTTGTATGCTGTGAGGATTCTGCCGACTGCGTCGGTGACCTCGGGCCAGCGGGGCGGATTGTTGGGAAGATTGTGGGCGACGATGCTCATCGTCGAGGGTTTCGATCGGGCATTGCTGTTCTTGCCGCCGACCCAGATTGCGAACTTCGAGTGCTCGGGATGGTTGATCTCCATGGCCGGACAGGCACCGAAGCAGGCTCCGCAGCAGATGCATTTTGCCTCATCGACCATCAGCGAGCGCTTGCCGTCGACCACCGTCGGCCGGATGGCGGCGACAGGGCAACGGGCGACTGCTTTGGGGAGCTCGCAGACCATCGACAGGTGGTCGTGGTTGATGCGCGGCGGACGGGTATGCTTCACGACAACGGCGATATCGGCCTGGCCACCGCAGTTGATCGAGCAGCAGGAGGTGGAAAGGCGAACCTTGTTGGGCATCTCCATGTGCTTGAACTCGTGGTAAAGGGTATCCATCATCGACTTCACTACACCGGAGGCGTCGGTCGCCGGAATGTCGCAGTGCAGCCACCCCTGGGTGTGCGACACCGAGGAGACGCAGTTGCCGGCTCCGCCGACAGGGAAGCCCATCGACTCGAGCTCCCTGATCATCGGTTCGACGTTATCCGGGTTCGGGGTCAGGAACTCCACGTTGTTGCGGACGGTGAAGCGGAGATGGCCGTCACTGAAGCGGTCAGCGACTTCACAGAGCCTGCGGACCATGTCGACCGTATCCTGGCGAGGGGTGCCCGCACGAACGGTGTAAATGGCATCTCCGCTTTCAGCCACGTGCTTGAGTACGCCGGGACGGGGGATTTCATGGTACTTCCACTTGCCGTAGTTCTTTCTCACCACAGGGTGAAGGGCCTCCTGGTAGGTATGGGGGCCTGACTCTATGGTCTTCCAGGTTCTTTCAGGACTGCTCATGTTTGTTTCCGTTCTTGTTTTGCCTGTCGGCCGCCGGACTCGTGCCCTCGCTCCGCCCGGCCCTCCCTGAAGGGGAAGGCCCGGGGCCGGGGGTGCGGCCGCCTCTTGGTTGTTGGCTTAATTGACTCTTAGGGGCCCTCTTAGTATTTCGCCTTGAAATAGGGGTTGTCGCGGGGGCGGGCAACCTGGTTGATGTCGACTTCAATGCCTACACCTTCGAGGAACTGCTTCAGCCCGACACGCTCAATGCTCTCACCGATCCGCTCGTGGTCGAGCCCATTGTCATCCCACCAGTCGATAATCTCTTCGACCAGTTCCATGAAGGCTTCGCGGTCCTCGTCCGTCTCCATTTTCATGAAGGGGATGATAAGCGAACCCATGTTGACGCCGACCTTGAGGGTGTTTTTTCCGCCCATGAGCAGTGAAATACCGCGTTCTTTTCCAGGAGAGAGCGCCTTCGGCATGACATTCAGGCAGTGCATACAGCGCACGCAGTCGCGGGTCTCGATCTTCATTCCGCCGTTCTCGAGCGTGATTGCCCGGGTCGGACAGAGATTGATGACCTGGTTGACCAGCGCATCGACACCGTTCTTCTCAATCCACTCCTTGAGGGCAGGCTCGTCCACCTGGATAGCATCCTTCCAGGTACCGATGACGGCAAGATCGGAGCGCATGATGGCATTGGTGCAGTCGTTCGGGCAGGCCGAAAACTTGAACTTGATCTTGTAGTTCCACTCCGGACGGTGGAGCTGGCTGACAAAGTGACGCAGCGCCTGCAGATGGAGTTCAAGGTTGTCGTAGCAGGCCTGTTCGCAACGTGCCGGGCCCGCGCACGACACAGCGGTACGCATGCCGGCACCTGCACCACCGAGATCCCAGCCTTTTTCATTGAGCCGGTCAAAACACTCCTGCACCTTGTCCTGCTCAATACCCTGAAGCATGATGTCGCCGGTCTGGCCATGCAGGGTGATGATGCCGCTTCCGTACTCCTCCCAGATATCGCAGAGCTCACGAAGCATCTCGGTATTGTAGTGGAGGCCCGGAGCGGGCTGGATGCGCATGGTGTGGAACTCTGAGGCCTCGGGAATCTTGTCTTTGATCATCGAGTACCGGGTGATGACGCCGGCGCCGTAGCCGTCTACCGTCACCAGACCGCCTTTCCAGTATCCCATCTTGGTATTGTATGAATACTCAAGCTGATCCATCACACCGCGTAGCATCGGCTTTTTCGTCCGCTCCGCAAGCTCTTTGAAGCCACCGACGAAACTCGGCCAGGGGCCGTTTTCGAGTTCATCAAGCATCGGCGTGGGGTTCAGGAACTTGTCACCGCACCCTCCGCCGGAGTGTCCGCACTGATGCGATCCGCATGAACCCGCACCTTTCGCTTCTTCCATTTTTTCTCCTCCTTTAATGTCTCTGTAGATTGAGGCCGATGGCCGTTTTTGCTGTTTGGTTACACGCAGCCGGTCGGCTTCGGAAGTCCTGCCACCTTACAAGCCTGCAACGCAGGACCTTTCGGGAAGAGTCCGTAGAGGAACTCGCTGGCCTCTTTCTTGTCGATGCCCTGTTCGGCAGCGATGGCCTTGGTGAGCACCTTGACAGCCGGGGCAATCTGGTACTCGTCGTAGTAGTTCCTGAGGAACTTCACGAGCGCCCAGTGCTCGTCTTTCATATCGATCTCTTCGCCTTCGGCGAGTTTGCCGGCGATCTCCTCGGTCCAGTCTTCAAGATTGACGAGGTAGCCGTTCTCGTCAGTTTCTACGGTGACTCCGTTGATGGTGATGCCCATGGTCCTCTCCTTTTGATGATGTTTGTTTGAAAAGAATGACTAGAGTTCTGCACTCATTAATATAACCATATAGTTATATAATTAAGCAAGAGGGGCCGATTTTCCAAATCCGGACTGCATTTTTTCGATCCGAACCTGCTTAACTAAAGACAAATATAACTATTCAGTAATATAGTTACTAAAACGAGAGGTGATTTACAAGCTCTCTAAAGATTTTTTTATCCTTACAGTGAAAAAAATTCAGCAGGAACACCACCGACATACGGAGGGAGCCCGTTTTCAGGCAGATTTGGTCGTGCAGGAACGACTGGAAGATCGAAACAGGGCCGAGAGGGACACGAACGTTTCCGCCCATCCGGGAGTCGCAACGGCATGGATGTGAGCGTATGAGGCAAACAGGTTCCCCTGGAGAATCCCGTCATAATCCCCGCTGATACCGGTACCACGGACCACATCGAACTGCCATTGGGGACGTCCGTTGATGGCAACAGCCTTCGAGTAATGGAATTCGTGGGCACGAACCCGCTCGCTTTCGCTGAACCACGGCGAGCAATGAAGACTTTTGAGCTCCAGGTAGCCATGACCTGCAGGATGCTTCTGGAAGTCGATTTCCAAAGGGAGAACACCGACAAGCTGATGCCGTTTCCCGTTCCAGGTAGCTCCTGATGAAAGATAAATGAGGCCGCCGCACTCCGCGTAAAGCGGCATGCCTGATTCCACAGCTTGGCGGACGCTGTCGCAGAGGGTGAGGTTGGCTGCGATTTCGTCAATAAATGATTCAGGAAATCCTCCGCCAAGATAGAGTCCGTCGAGCACTGGGAGCTTCCTGTCCTTCATTGAGTCGATGAACACAAGCTCTGCACCACGATTCCGGAGGGCTTCGAGGTTTTCGGGATAATAGAAGCAGAATGCCCGGTCCCGGAAGACTCCGATTCGAGCACGTCCGGAGAGCGGAATCCCTGCTTCCGCTTCAGGCATATCTTCGAGAGGAAAGGATGAAGCGGAAAAACAGATGTTTCGGATGGCCTCCATATCACAATGAGCGGCAACGGTTTCCGATGCACTTCGGATGGCAGCTTCGGCACCCTCGCCGCTTTCGTCAACCGTCGTGAGACCCAGATGGCGCTCCGGAATGACAAGACGTTCATCGACCGGAATGGCACCAAGCACCGGCACCTTGCAGTAACGCTCGATTGCAAGTCGCTGTTTTTCGCCCTGACGCTTTGTGCGGACCCGGTTGAGCACCACTCCGCAGATGTCTGCTCGCGGCTCCATCTGCTGCATGCCCATGACGATTGCGGCAATGCCGCGCCCGGCACTCAATGCGTCGACGACGAGCAGTACCGGTGCCTTGAGCATTGAAGCCAGACCTGCACTACTGTCAGATCCGTCAAGAGAAATACCGTCGTGGAGACCGTGGTTGCCTTCGATGAGATTGAGTACCGCCGCACCCCGGAGGGCGTAACGCGAAAACGACTGCATGCAGCCGTCATCGCCCATCATCCAGGGGTCAAGGTTCCGCGACTCCTCCGCACCGGCCAGGCGATGCCAGGCCGGATCGATATAGTCGGGTCCCTTCTTGAAACACATGACCCTGTCACCCGCAGCGGAAAATGCGTGCGTAAGAGCAAGCGTAATGGTGGTCTTTCCGGAACTTTTGCCGGGAGCCGACACCATCAGCCTTGGGATCACAGCTTCATTTTTCTTCACCTGCACCACTTATTTCTTGCGGATAAAGAAGGTGTGGGCACCGCCGTCCTCGGTATGCTCGACAACCTCATTCCCGGTTCGGTTGGCCCAGGAAGCCATGTCGTTGACAGAGCCGGGATCAGTAGCAGTCATCTTCAGCACCTCTCCGCTCTGGAGTGCGTCGATGGCTTTCTTTGTCTTGAGAATCGGAAGAGGGCAGTTAAGTCCTTTGCAGTCCAGTTCAGCTGCGGCAGCGATTGCGCTCATGGTTGTATCTCCTTGTTTGTATTGTTGGTTGTCAAATAACACGTTTTGTTCTTCAGCCCCTGTCCTTCGGGGGCATCTGCTCCGCCCTGACGCGGCTCAGGAAAAAAATATCGGCATCGTCGGTTCCGACCACCGAGCCATCGGCGTGAACGAGCGGCTCTTCATAGTCGTTCCACCCCCGCAGACCGGTACGCAGCGACACTACGCTCTGGAAACCCAGCCGCTGCATCGAGTGCGCGGCAAGAACGCTCCGTCTGCCGGAACGACACACCACGACGATTTCACGCTCTCGACCGCAGGCAAGTTCGGGCAGAGTATCCTCATACCCCCATTCGCAGGCCGCCTCCAGTATCCCCCTCGGGACACTGACGGATCCTTCGATATGCATGGCCGCATACTCATAAGACTCACGCACGTCGAGAATGAGGAGATTGGAATTCTTCTCCATGCGCTCAACGAGGGTCCAGGGCATGATTTCACGCACGTCGCGCAGGCACTCTTCGACCAGTTCGGAAAAGGTTGGCATCGGATTCAGCGGTGTGGTTGCCCTCAGATAAACAGCGAGATGTCGGCATCGGCAGCATACTCGAGAAAGGTGGCCGCACCGCCGTACTCGACACCGTCGATGAATTCATCTTTCGAGAAACCGAACACCTCCATAGTCATCTGGCAGGCGATGAAACGCACGCCAGCTTCCTGGCACATCTCACGGAGCTGCTCGACGGTGGCCACACCCTTCTTTTTGAAAGTCTCTTTCATGAGCGAGGTTGCCATGCTGTCAAAGCCCGGAATGTTGCCGGAAATGATGTTTGGCACCGGCCAGTTGATTGACTGGAAATCCTTGCTGCCGAACGGCATCTTCATCGGCATGGCAGGGTTGGTATGCGGAGCAACCTTGGCGTCAATCTCCTTTTTGAGAAGCGGCAGGCCATAGAATGTAAAGAACACCACCGCTTCCATGTCCATTGCTGCGGCCGTCGAAGCAAGGATGAACGGAGGGTAAGCCCAGTCGAGGGTTCCCTGTGAAGCGATGATTGCCAGTTTTTTTGTTTCAGCCATGGTGGTCCTCCAGTGTTGAACGTGGTTGGGTTGTTGCGGAGGGAGGGCATAACCCGTCGCCCCCCCAATAATAACTATATAACCGAGTAATTATATAGATGATAATAAAAGCGCGGGTAACCACCAAAAAAAGGTGGATTTTTAAAGGGCCGGCCACTTACCGCACGAGCATGCCTGTAGCTGCAACGAGCAGGATAAGCACCTGGAGAAGAGCGATGACGCCGAAGATCGGGCGTTTTTCCCGGAAAAAGGCGGGGGCGGTGAAGAGCAGGCAGACGACCGGGATCATGCAGATCATGATGATGGCCAGATAACTCAAAGCGTCCCCTCGCAGAAAGCTCTCCGGGCTGGCCATAAACGACCATCCGACCGGGGCGTTGAGCTTTTCCTGCATGACCGATGCCTTCAGGTGCCAGTTGGCAGCCATGGCGTTGATTGAGACTTTCTGAGGAAGCAGAAGAAACACGTAAGCGGCGTAACTCCCCCCGAGGAAAAGCATGGCGAAGTGTGAGAGCTTATCGAGCACACCGGCATAGGCTAGCTGCTCATTCTGAACCGGCGGTTTTCCCAGTGTATCCTGGTTCATATCCCAAATCCTTTTAAGAGTGAACGAATACCGGCAACAGCAAGCATGCTGACCACTATGACGCGGACTGAACCGGTGTTGACTTTCGTAAGGAGCTTCGCTCCGATTTTCGAACCGAGCATCATGCCGCCGATCGAGGGGACGGCGATCAGCGGAAGCATGGCGCCCTTGAACATATACACCCAAGCGGCAGCCGCCCCGTTGATCGAGAGCACCAGGCCGCTCGTGGCTACTGACACCTTGAGGGGCACTCCCATGAGAAGGTTGAATACCGGTACGTTGGCAAAACCGGCACCAAGACCGAACATCCCGCCGATGAAGCCGATCATGAGAAAAAAGACAAGACTCAGCGGCGTGCGGTGAACCTGCCAGGAGATCTCCTTCTTGATAGACTCTTCATAATAGATACCGGAAATGTGCAGTGCTTTTGAGAGGGCGTCCGGAACCTTCACCTCGGGATAGCCGGACTTGCCCGACAGAAACATTATGGTGGCGATGGCGACAATGACGATGCCGAGCAGCAGCTGAACCGTCTCTGCCGGAAGCGAGAGGCCGACCATGGCACCGGCAATCGAACTCACGGAACCGATGAGGGCCATGGGGAGTCCGAGCTTCAGGTCAGCCAACCCCTTGCGCATCAAAGGCGCGCCTGCGGAGATGGCACCTGAAAGCGCGACCATCAAACCCGCCCCTCTCACATAGTCGAGATGAAAAGGAAAGAAGCTGCTGACGATGGGGACAAAGAGCACCCCGCCGCCGACACCCGCAAGCACAGCGAAAATGCCGAGAACAAACGAAAAAAGAAAAGCAGCAGCACCCATACCCACCATGCGGCCTCAAAGGCCGCTTCCGGCCCAGCAGCCAGCAGCGTGGAGGGAATTAAAAGAAGCAGCAGCAGCGCAAATGAGGCCACGGAAAGAGTCCTGGTCGGTACCGGCATAACTGAAACTCCTGTAGTCGATGAATAAATACGTTAGGGCGAGGCCCCCCTGGAGGGGCAGCGGCAGGATGGGAGACCAGCCGCTGCATTTCGGGGGTTATTTCCCCTCGTTCAGGTAGAAGGTCTTTTCCTCGGGACGGAACGGACGGTTCAGCCAGAGCGGACGGCGGAGGCCGCCGGGGCCCGGGGCCGGCCTCGTCATTGCGAGCCACTCGCGGTAAACGGCCTGCGAACGGTCGGTGTCGACGAACACATCCCCGTACTCATCACCTTCATGCGCGGGCTCAATGCGGACCTTCTGGTGCCAGCAGTGCATGCCGCTGATCGGGTCGGGATGCACAGGGAAGGTGATATTCTGATGAACACCGCCGTCGCTCCAGAAGATCCTCGATGTATCGGCATCGGCGCTCTCGTGTGCCTGCACATCCTTTTCAACCCGCATCTTCCACTTCGAGCCACCCTCCTTGGTGATCTTCACGGTATTGGCAGCCCAGCGGTTGCAGGATGCATCCTCTTCACGCCGCCAGCGGCCTATGTGGTGCGAACAGGCAAGCACGCCGGGGCGGATGCCTTCGGTCACAAGGGCGCGGTTGATGAAGAACCCTATGTCGGTATTGACCCTGATCAGCTGGCCGTTTTCCAGTCCAAGCATTTCGGCATCGGTGGCGTTCACCCAGACAGGATTTCGGTGGGCGATTTCAGCAAGCCACTTGGCGTTGCCGGAACGCGAGTGGATGAGCACCGGCAGGCGGAAAGTCGGTACAAGAACGAACTCTCCTTTGCTATGATCCATCTTCTCCTCATGGATATGGCTCTTGATGTAACCGGGAAGCCGGTACTCAGGCCATTTCCAGTCGACCATGGTCTGGGAGTAGAACTCCTGCTTGCGCGATGGGGTAGGAAACCCGGTGCATGATTCACCCTTTACCTCCACGCCGACAGCCTTGCCGTTTTTGGTGATGAGGCCGCTCTCGGGGTCGACAGCCGATCCATCCAGCTCAGATGCCGCTGGTGCTTTCCGGTTCACATCATAAACCTTGGTCTCAATCTCGAATGCACCGAACTTCTGCATATACTCGAATGCTCCGAGCCCCTCTTTTGCTGCAGCCTCGGTGAGGCCGGGTGTGTGCTCGAAGATGTAGCGGTAGTATTCACCGATCGTAATCTTCTCTCCGGGACGGTAGGGAGAGGTCACATGCTCTCGGATACCGAGGCTTCCGTCGGGGTCGATGCGCCAGGTAAGCTCGATCCAGAACTCGTCCTCTTCCCATACCTCGCCGGGGTTCGCCTCCCAGGTGAAGGTAACCGGCTTGCCCATCTTCTCGCTTGCGACCCTCAGCACCGGCTGACGGAACGCAATCCACTTCCCTGCATGGGTTTCATAGCTGATGATGTCGTGGCGTTCGGGTGAGTGGCCCATCGGAAGTACGTAGTCGGCGAAGTATGCAGTCTCGCTCCAGGTCGGGGTGAGGGCCGCGTGCATCCCGATCTTCGATTCATCTTCAAGGGCTTCGATCCAGGAAAAGCCGTCGGGGTATGTCCATACGGGGTTGAATACCCTTGTGAAGTAGACGTCAAGCTTACCGCGGCCTTCCTTGAGGAAATGCGGAAGCAGAAAACTCATTTCAAAGTGCGCGAGCGGATACTCGTTCGGGAGGTGCAGCTCGTTCCAGTGCGTCTGGGGCTTTGGGTTGGCAGGTACGGTCGGCTTGAACTTGTTCCATGCGCTCGGCGCGGTACCACCAACCGTGCCGACGCTGCCGGTAAGTACGTTGAGGAAATGAAGGGTACGCGACACGGCCCAGCCACCGAGGTTGCCACTGCTGGCGCTGCGCCATACATGGGTGGAGAACTGCGTACCGGCCGCGCCAATCTGGCGGGCGACATCGATGATCGTGGAGGCAGGAACGCCGCTCTCTTTCTCGGCATACTCCGGAGTGTACTTTGCGTACTCTTTGGCAAGGGCCTCGATAAACGCCTCAAACGAAACCTGTGAGCCGGGATATTCGTTGGCAAGGTACTCTTTCCAGTTCACCCAGTTTTCCAGGTAGTCGCGGTTGTAGAGGCCCTCTTCGATAATCACCTTCGCCATGGCGAGCATCACGGCCGGTTCGGTGCCGGGGTAGGTCGGCATCCAGTAGTCGGACATGCTTGCAGTGTTGGAGAGGCGAGGGTCGAGGACTGCGAGCTTGGCACCTTTCATGCGGGCTTCAACGATGCGCTGTGCGTGAGGGTTGAAGTAATGGCCCGACTCGAGGTGGGCGCTCACGAGCAGAATGAACTTGGCGTTGGCATGGTCCGGCGAAGGACGGTCGAACCCCTCCCAGATGGCGTACCCGAACCGGGCGCCCGAGGAGCATACATTGGTGTGGCTGTTGTGGCCATCGACATTCCAGGCACGGAACACCCACTCCATGAACCCGTCGTGACCCGGACGGCCGACATGATAGGAGATTTCGTTGTTGCGGCCTTCCATGATGGCCTTTCGCATGCGACCGGCAATATCATCGAGCACGCTGTCCCAGCTGACCCGCTGCCACTGTCCTGCCCCCCGCTTGCCGACCCGTTTCATCGGGTAGAGGACGCGGTCCTGATCTTCGACCTGGTTGAGAGTTGCGGGGCCCTTGGCACAGTTGCGCCCGCGGCTTGCAGGATGATAGGGGTTGCCGACCAGCTTGCGGATCTTCATGTCCTTCTTGTCCACGTAGGCAAGCAGTCCGCAACCCGCCTCGCAGTTGAAACATGCGGTAGGGATGAGCATGTACTCGTTCGACTTGCGTTCCGGCCAGCTTTTTGAATCGTACTCCACCCAGCTGTCCCATTTTTCAGGGGGAGGGCACGCCGCCGGAGGGCCTTCAATGGGCATCGGGACGGCGCCGGTCGAGGTTTCGCTGTGCAGGTCCGCAATGATGCCGACCTTCTCGGCAAGTGTCTCTATGAGGGTTGGTTTATGCTTGTAACTCATGCTTGTCGCTGCTCCGGGGTTAACTTAATGAGATTGTCTGCGGGGCCTTGACCCATACTTTTTCTGTGTAGAAGACGCCGCCGAGGGCGAAGATGGAAGCCACGGCGAGGGTCAGTGAGCCGGTCGGCACAAGGACCGCAAGGAGGGGGAGCAGGTTGCCCAACAGGACGCTGCCGTACCAGAAATCACGCTTCAGGCTTCCGCTCCTGATTGCTTCGGCCGCACGCTCGGCTCCGACTGAAGGATGGCGGCCGTACAGCTCCGTTGCCATTACGATGAGATGGAGGACGAATGCACCCGCAAGAACCATTTTGAGCTGCCCTGCGGCACCCTCATTGATACCGATGAAGAGAGAGAGGAGCGTCATTGCTGCGCCTCCGGCAATCACCGAGTTCAGGAGCATATGAAGGGAGAGCATCGGACTCTGCCAGAAGTCGCGCCCCTTGGCCGAACCGAAGAGGAACGCCGTGTAGACGGCCGTCAGGAGCGCCATTGCAGCTCCGCCCCAGAGGCCGGCAGAAGCAAGCAGCGGTAGCGAAAACCATGTACCTGCCCCCCAGAGGGCGAGGAATGCCCCGTAACCCGTAATGGTGAGGCCGCCCCGGACGAGCCACGAACCAAACTGAGGGCGGAGCATGACCGAGCTAAAACGGTCCGGTCGATCGAGATCCTTCACAAGGAAACCGCCGGTCAGGGCAAGGAAGACCAATGAAATCGCCCAGAGGCCCCACTGCATGGCCGGAGAAAGCGCCACGTCCGGTAAGAGAGCGAAGGCGAACAGCAGAAGGAACGCACCCGCAGACACGGCTTTCGACCATACATACGCAGGAACTTCCCAGCCCCAGACGGAGCCTTTTGAGGGAGCATCGTATACCCTGCGGGGAGCTCCGGCTTTCGTCTTTGCGCCGTGCGAACCGGCAGCAGACTGGTCGGGAACACCGTGGCCTTCACCGTGCACCGCATGCTTGGCGAAGTGGCCGACGCCGCGCGACTGGGCGCTCCACATATAGGCGCCCTCTTCGGGTGCCTGGAAAGGATCGAGGGAGGCGCCGTCTCCATTGATATAGAACACATTCGGGCTGGTCCCTTTTTCCGGCTTGCGGACAACGGTGCGCTCGTTTGCCACCAGTTTGGAGATTTCACTCTGAGGGTCATCAAGGTCTCCCGAAATAATCGCCTGCTGAGGACAGATCACCGTACAGGCGGGCTTCAGGCCAATCTCGACCCTGTGCGAGCAGTAGCTGCACTTTGCTGTCGTCTGAGTCTCGGGATCGATGTACACGGAGTTGTAGGGGCATGCCTGTGCGCAGGCTTTGCACCCGATGCAGCGGCGGGAGTCGAAATCCACAATCCCGTCAGGCCGCTTATGCAACGCTTCGACAGGACAGATATCCACGCATGGGGGTTCCTCGCAGTGGTTGCAGCGCAGCACGGTAAAGTAACGGCGTGTATCGGGGAAGGTCCCCTTCTCCACATACTTCACCCAGGTCCTGTTCACACCGAGCGGAACCTGGTTTTCTGATTTGCAGGCAACGGAGCATGCATGGCATCCGATACACTTGCGGGCGTCAATGACAAAGCCGTAATTCATGAACTGGTTTGTTCTAAGTATTATGAAGGGCCATGCTCCCTTGCCTCAGGCATGCGCCCGGCAAAGACGGAACACGGGAGATCAACCTCTTCGCCGTATCACTATATAACCGAATAGCTATATAATAACACAAGAGATCCATTCTCCAAAAAATATTCGGAGGAAAGGCGTACTTTTTCTCAAGTTTTGCTCGCCCCCTTTAGCATCCACCTTCAGAAATGAGGATTGGCGGGGTTCTTTTTTGAACATTACTCCCGTTTTGCTAATATGCTGGCTGGCCGGGCACCAAGCCAATCCCGCAAAGCACCATTTGTAATTCAATCAATCAAAGCCCTTACACCCATGAGCGCACACGTCTATAAGAAAATTGAGATCGTAGGATCCTCCGCCACCAGCATTGAGGAAGCCATCAACAACGCGGTTGCAAAAGCTGCAGAATCGGTCCGCAACATCCGCTGGGTGGAAGTCATGGAGACCCGCTGCCATGTCGAAGACCAGAAAGTTGCCTACTTTCAGGTGACCTGCAAGATCGGCTTCACCCTCGACTGAGCACCTGAACCGTTCATCTATTACGCATGAAGGGCGCCATAGGGCGCCCTTCTGCATTCAGATATTGAGTCGATTCATATGTTATGCACGAAGTTCAGCGACCAATTGGTCTGGCCGTGACTGATGACCATGGTGTCGGCGTTGGAGGTGATTACCTCAGGAGCCCAGCTGAATGCGGCACCAACCTTCGTATCGTCATTCACCTTGTAACCAAAACCGCAGGAGTAGTGGTTCTTCACGATGGCGGGGAAGAGCGGATTGAGATACTGGTCAGGCACTGGATTGGTCGAGAAGCTAGCGCCACCGCGCAGGGCAAGGCGGTCGGTAGCCATGTACTGCATACCGAGCGAATAGACGAACTGATCATCCCAGTTCTGCGTCATTGTCACGTCCATCGTTTTTCCTGCATAGACGCTGTTGGCCGTTGTATTGTCGGCAGTGAAGCTCATGGAGAACTTATCCATCACATCGGACCAGTCAATGAACTTGACGTCACCAACGAACATGAGCTTCGGGCTCGCTTTCACGGCAAGTCCTGCCGCCGCCGTGGCCGGCCACTCAAAATCGTGAACCTTGATTGTCCCCGTTAGTTCCTGCGCAAATGCCGAGGGCGTAGTGCCCATAGTACCAGCAAAGGCAATCTTCGCACTACTTGACTCAAGATCGCTGAGACTGGTCTTTGTGTGATAGCTGGCGCCGAAGGTAATCCCATCAGATAGCTTCTGGGTGAGGCCGAGCTTGAAGCCGGTACCATAACCGATTGCCTTGCCCATGAAGGGGGAGCCGTTCGAGAAATCGAAACGTGCATAGTTGATGTCAGTTATTTGTGAGCTGGCCATCATTGACTGAAGAGTAGCAGCCATGCTCCCTCCGACTGATCCGCCAACATTGTTCATCATGTTTGCAAAATGACTCCCGTCAAGATCCATCTGCAGATCCATGCTTGCCCAGACGAAGTCTGCCGTTACACCGACGGTGGTTTCCTTCGAGAGCTCATAGGCAAATGGGAACATTACCCGTCCCACGCCAACCTCCGAGCGGATGGTCCCGCCACTGAGCGGCACCGTACTTCCATCCATGCTGAAACCATACGCAAACAGCGGCGAATCATTCCCATAGTCGGTACCCATACCCCCCTGACTGAGCACTGCGGCACCCCAGGTTATCCTGCCGTCTTTGCGCATGTAGGAGAGCGAAGGCATGTAGAATGCCGTTGCCTCGGACTTATCGTTCGCCCCTCCGTAGGAGAGCTCGACACTGGGGTGCAGCCCTCTGATACCGATACCGATCTCCTCAGTCCCCTCCTTCATGTATCCAAGTGTTGCCGGGTTGTTCATGACAGCTGAGTTGCCGGTATCGTATGCCATGCCTGCGCCGCCCATGGCGTGTGATTTGGCGCCGTAACCCTCAAGGTTCATACCGTTGGTTGCCATCGCCGTCGAGGTACAGCAGACTGAAAGCGCGATGGCTGCGCCTACAAATGATTTTCTGGACATAATGCTCTGGTTGTGGTTGTGGTGGGTTTAGTTTAACGATATAGCAATATGGCGATATATAATATTAACAATCGTTAATTCCAAGTACAAAAAAACAGCCGGTGCGGGGACGAATCCCCTGCACCGGCTGAAGAAAAAAGCGCGGGCTTATCAGTTTTCGCCCGAAAAGCGCTCAGGGGCCATCGCCCAATGTGCCGGAGAGAGCCACAGTGTTGAGAGCATGAGCTCGCGGATATGGGGGAACTCCTTCGGAAGGCGATCGTAGATCCTCTCGAACAGCTCCTCATGGGAGAGCAGCTCTTTCTTCCATGCCTCGCTGTCGACCTCCATCAACTTGGAGAACTTCTCAGGGGTCATGGCATCCAGGCCGGTCCAGTTGAGGGCGTCGTACTTCGGCATCCAGCCAAGCGGGCTTTCGACGGCGGTAGCACGGCCACGGACACGACCGACAATCCACTGCAAGACACGCATGTTCTCACCGAATCCCGGCCAGAGGAACTTGCCGTTCTCGTCCTTGCGGAACCAGTTGACACCGAAGATGCGCGGAGGATCCTGGATGGTGCGACCGACATGGAGCCAGTGGTTGAAATAGTCGCCCATGTGGTAACCGCAGAACGGAAGCATGGCAAAAGGATCGCGGCGGACCTGGCCGATGGTTCCGGCGGCGGCGGCGGTCATTTCGGAACCCATGGTTGCGGCAAGGTAGACACCGAAGTTCCAGTTTGCAGACTGGTAGACGAGCGGCACGGTATCGCGGCGGCGTCCGCCAAAGATGAATGCACTGATCGGCACGCCCTTCGGGTTCTCCCAGTCGGGATCGATCGAGGGGCAGTTGCTTGCCATGGAGGTGAAGCGGGCGTTCGGGTGCGAGGACGGCCTGCCGCAACCCGGGGTCCACGGCTTACCCTGCCAGTCAATGAGTTCAGCCGGCGGCTCATCGGTCATATCTTCCCACCAGATATCGCCGTCGAGCGTCATGGCTACGTTGGTGAAAATGGTGTCACGGCTGAGTGAAGCCATGGCATTCGGGTTCGACTTCATGGAGGTACCGGGAGCAACGCCGAAGAATCCGTACTCGGGGTTGATGGCGTGCAGGCGTCCGTCTTCACCGGGCTTGATCCATGCGATATCATCGCCGATGGTGGTCACTTTCCAGCCATCGTAGGCTTGCGGCGGAATGAGCATGGCGAAGTTGGTCTTTCCGCAGGCGCTCGGGAAAGCCGCACCGACATAGGTCTTCTCTCCATCAGGAGACTCGACACCGAGAATGAGCATATGCTCTGCGAGCCAGCCTTCATCGCGGGCCATGCTTGAAGCGATGCGGAGCGCAAAGCACTTCTTGCCGAGCAGAGCGTTGCCGCCGTAGCCGCTGCCGAAGGACATGATGGCGCGTTCCTCGGGGAAATGGACGATGTACTTGGTGTCACTGCAGGGCCACGGAACATCGGCCTGACCAGGCTCAAGCGGGGCGCCGACAGAGTGGAGGCAGGGCACGAACTCGCTGTCCGATCCGATGAGATCAAGCACCTTACGGCCCATGCGGGTCATGATGCGCATGTTGGTTACAACATAGGGGGAATCGGTGATTTCGACGCCGATATGGGCGATGTGGGAACCGAGCGGACCCATGCTGAACGGAATGACATACATCGTACGGCCCTTCATGCAGCCGGTATAGAGGCCGCGGAGGGTCTCCTTCATCTCTTTCGGGGCGACCCAGTTGTTGGTCGGGCCGGCATCCTGACGACGGATGCTGCAGATGTAAGTGCGGTCCTCGACCCTTGCCACGTCGCTCGGATCGGAACGGCAGAGATAGCTGTTCGGGCGTTTTTCTTCGGAAAGCTTGATGAAAGTGCCGCTCTCAACCATCTGCTGGCAGAGGGAGTCATACTCCTCCTGTGATCCATCGCACCAGTAGACGTTGTCAGGACAGCACATGTCCGCGGTTTCCTGCACCCACTGGAGCAGTTTCTTGTTTGTCACAAAATCCGGGGCATTGATCTGCGTTGCGCTCATGATTGTTCGTTTGCGTTTGACTGCCGGTTAAAAAAAGCAACCGCAGCCTTCAACAGCGGCTGCGGATGCGGAGAAAACTGTTTATTGGGCAGGTGACCGCCCGCAGGATTGCACCTGATGCAATATCCCGGGATGCATGGCCCCCTGCTTCACTTTTTGAAAGACTGAAGAATCTTCTCCTCAAACTCGTCCCGGCTTCTGGCGCCGGTAATAACCTCCGTGATGCGACCGGAGGAATTGACGACGAAGGAGGTCGGAATGGAGCGCATTCCCCCGCGTACCTGGCCGCTGAACGCTCCTACGGTCTTCTCGTCACCCATCATGACGGGATAGGATATTCCTGCTTTAGAGACAAACGCCCTAATGGCGGGTTCGCTGTCGCTGACCGCAACACCGATGAAGGTGAAACCTTTGGGAGCATAGACCTTCTGGAGTGCGACCATGTCGGGGATTTCATGCCGGCAGGGCGGACACCAGGAAGCAAAAAAGTTTACGATGTAAGGCTTCCCTGCAAGGGATGCCGAACTGATACGCTTCCCGTCAAGGGTGATGCCGGAAAACGCGGGCGCCTTGACGCCTTGAGCGGTGGCAGGCTCGGCAGAAAGTGTTGCTGCGGGTCGGACGACCAGCAAAAGTGCAGCGGTGAGCAGGAAAACAGTGCGTCGAATCATCTTCATAATCTACATATACGGTTCCGAGGGCGGGGTTCCAAGAAAAAAAGTGCGGGCCTTCATCTTTCTAAATATAGGAATTCTCCTTTTTTTAAACACCCCCAAAGCGCACCTTATTAATCTTTGCGAATCTTTGACAAAAAAATTATATTTGGGCTTGATTTTTTCAGGGGATCAGACGAATGCTATAGGCCACCTTAGCTCAGTTGGTAGAGCAACTGTTTCGTAAATAGTAGGTCGTGGGTTCAAGTCCCTCAGGTGGCTCGTATCCGGTAATGACGACCGGAAGCCTGAATAGTAAGCTTTACAACATAAATCCTATCCACACTGTCACTATGCAAGAAGGTAAGATTTCCCAGATCATCGGCCCAGTTGTTGACGTCGATTTTCCTGAAGGGCAGCTCCCGTCTATCCTTGACGCGCTGACCATCACAAGACCCGACGGTTCCAGGCTTGTTCTCGAAACACAGCAGCACCTCGGCGAAGAACGCGTCCGCACGGTTGCAATGGAAAGCACTGATGGCCTCATCAGGGGACTCAGCGTAGCAAACACCGGCCGGCCGATTCAGGCGCCTGTCGGAGAGGGCGTGCTTGGAAGGATGCTCAACGTCGTCGGCGACCCGATCGATGGTCGCGGCCCGGTCAACGCAACGAAAACCTACTCGATTCACCGCTCGGCACCGAAGTTCGAAGATCTCTCGACGAAAGCCGAAATGTTCGAAACCGGCATCAAGGTCATCGATCTTCTCGAGCCTTACTCCCGTGGTGGTAAAACCGGCCTCTTCGGCGGTGCAGGTGTGGGAAAGACCGTGCTCATCATGGAGCTCATCAACAACATCGCAAAGCAGCAGTCCGGCTATAGCGTTTTCGCCGGCGTCGGCGAGCGCACCCGCGAAGGAAACGATCTCTGGCATGAAATGATGGAGTCGGGCGTTATTGACAAGACCGCACTCGTGTTCGGCCAGATGAACGAGCCTCCCGGCGCACGTGCAAGGGTCGCACTCACAGGCCTCAGCATCGCAGAGTACTTCCGTGATGAAGAGCACCGCGACGTGCTGCTCTTTATCGACAACATCTTCCGCTTCACCCAGGCAGGCTCCGAAGTATCCGCACTTCTCGGTCGTATGCCGAGCGCCGTGGGATACCAGCCGACTCTGGCAACTGAGATGGGTGAACTGCAGGACAGGATTACCTCAACCAAGAACGGTTCCGTCACCTCCGTACAGGCCATCTACGTGCCTGCCGATGACCTTACCGACCCGGCACCGGCTACCGCTTTTGCCCACCTTGATGCAACAACGGTGCTTTCTCGCCAGATTGCAGAGCTCGGCATCTACCCGGCTGTCGATCCTCTCGACTCGACCTCGCGTATCCTTGATCCGAACGTTATCGGAGACGATCATTACGACACGGCGCAGTCTGTCAAGCAGATACTCCAGCGCTACAAGGACCTTCAGGATATCATCGCCATTCTCGGCATGGACGAGCTCAGCGACGAGGACAAGCTCGTTGTCGCCAGAGCCAGAAAAGTACAGCGCTTCCTCTCGCAGCCGTTCTTCGTCGCAGAAGCCTTCACAGGCCTTGCAGGCAAGTACGTAAAGCTTGAGGACTCGATCAAGGGCTTCAAGGAAATCATTGCCGGCAAGCACGACAATCTTCCAGAAAATGCCTTCTACCTCGTCGGAACCATCGAAGAGGCCATCGAGAAAGCTAAAACCCTGTAATCAAGCGCGCACCATGGCAACTTCCGACAAAGGTTTTGATGTGGACATCGTCACTCCCCAGAAGCTTCATTTCTCAGGAGAGGTGGTGAGCGTCATCGCGCCGGGACAGGACGGACTTTTTCAGGTCATGAAGAACCATGCGCCCCTTCTTTCCGCCCTCAAAGGCGGAAAGGTCAGGCTTTCCCTGGCAGATAAAACCGAAAAGACCTTCACCATTTCTGACGGTTTTTTTGAAGTCAGCGGAAACAAGGCGATCCTTTTGACTGACAGCGTTTCCTGATTCCATGTCATTGAACCGATAAGCCCGGCCTCCACGCAATGGAATGCCGGGCTTTTTTTTGGACTTATGACACCACTCCTGCCACAGGCACTCGCACCGGGAGATACCATCGGCCTCATCTCCCCATCCTCACACTCCACCCGCCCGGAGCGGATAGAGCAGGCTGTATCCTATCTTGAAAAGCACGGGTACAGGGTCAAACCGTCCCAGCACCTCAACCGCATCAGCACCGACCCCGAAATCGCAGACCGAGAAAAGCTCTACGACCTGCACGCGATGTTCCAGAACCCGGCCGTACGTGCTGTGATCTGCCTGCGCGGCGGAGCTGGAGCTTCGCGCCTTCTTGGAGCCATAGACTACGAGCTCATAAGGAAAAACCCGAAAATCTTCATTGGTTATTCCGACATCACAGCCCTGTCGCTTGCCATTCTGGCCAACACTGGGCTCATCAACTTTTCAGGGCCGATGCTCGCCACAGAACTGCACGACCCGACACCCTGCACCGAAGAGCATTTCTGGGGCATGCTCACTTCGCCAGCCTATGCCCTCTCCATCCGGAACTGCCCGGCCCATAGAATTTCGGTCCTCCGGTCAGGATCGGCCGAAGGACCACTCATCGGCGGCAACCTCACCATGCTCAGCTCCATGATCGGAACGCCGTTCCTTCCCTCCCTCGACGGTGCACTCCTCTTCCTCGAAGATGTCAACGAAGCATCCTACCGTATCGACAGAATGCTTTCTCAGCTCCTGAATGCCGGGCAGCTTAAGGGGTGCCGCGCCATCCTTTTCGGCCAGTTCAGCAATGGGGGAGTTCAGCAGGAAGAAGAGGACCGACTCCTTCGGATCTTCAACTATTACGCCGACCGCAGCAGTAACATCGGGCCCTTGATTACAGGGCTCTCGTATGGCCATATCGCAGACCTCATGACTCTTCCAGTCGGAGCCATATGCCGGGCAGAGGTCAAGGATGACGGTACGTTTGCACTTGGGGCAATGGCCCCTGTCATCGTTCAATGAGCACCGCAGTTGCGTCGTGCGCCCCTCTGCCGTATTTTACCCTCATGAACATCCTGAAACCTTCCCGCATTTCCAGAGTAATGTACTCCTGCGTCAGCCCCGAATCGGACCACCAAACACTCGAAAGCCCTGCCGTAGCGGGCACTGATACGGGTGATTCCTACAGGGTAGTGCTGTTCAATGATGACGAGCACTCTTTTGACGAAGTCATCTTCCAGATTATCCTTGCCGTCCGATGCAGCCGGCAGAAAGCCCGACAACTCACCATGGAGGTGCACAACAGTGGACGGGCCATTGTGTTCAACGGCTCAATTGAGCGGTGCATCCAAGTGAGCGCAGTGCTTGAGGAGATAGCCCTGAAAACCGAAATCCAGTCGGTATGACCGGCGCTTTGTTATATATTCACACGAGAAAAGCTTTTCCCGAAACACCTTATTGACGCCATGACCACACCTGATACCACTCGCGTGCAGGGCACCAGCCTGTCGCCGGACAAAGTGATGCATAAACTGGTTTCCCTCGCCAAACGGAGAGGATTTATTTTTCCCTCATCGGAAATCTATGGCGGCCTTTCATCCTGCTTCGACTACGGGCCCCTCGGCAGCGAGATGAAGCGGAACATCAAGGAGCTCTGGTGGAACTCCATGACGCGCCGCCACCAGAACATCGTTGGCATCGACGCTTCAATCATGATGAACCCGACAGTCTGGGAGGCTTCCGGCCACGTAGCCAGCTTCAACGATCCTATGATCGACGACCGCACAACAAAGCGCCGTTACCGGGCCGATCATCTCATAGAGAACCACATTGAAAAACTCCGCCGCGATGGTAAGGACGACGAGGCTCTGCGGGTGCAGACAGTCTACGAAGCTTGCGGCGCGGCTGAGGAGCCGAACCGCGCACTCTACCAGCTGATCTTCGATGAGGCCATCAAGGCCCCCGACACCGGCTCGGGCGACTGGACCGAGGTGCGGCAGTTCAACCTCATGTTCCAGTGCAACATGGGTGCCGTGGCAGACAGCTCCGGCGTAGTCTATCTCCGCCCGGAAACAGCCCAGGGCATCTTTGTGAACTTCCATAACGTTCGAGAGGCTTCGCGAATGAAGGTCCCCTTCGGAATCGCCCAGATCGGCAAGGCATTCC
>FUWD013232716.1_pt1 | contig 32299 bp, 62 predicted proteins | sample 1063281 | NCBI WGS metagenome assembly FUWD01 (sample SAMEA79048168, study PRJEB19326) | metagenome | biome: marine | reverse complement strand
TTCAATGAGTGTATAGTTGTTAATCTTCCTATTGAAGTTCAAGAAAATATTGAGGAGTATATAAATAGTGATAATATTTATAAAAATGAAAGGAGGTATGATAAAAATGAAGAAATATAATATAACAATTCAGGGAATAAGTCCTTTACTTATGAATAGACCTTCAATGTTAATTGGAGATATTTCAAAAGGAAATAAACCCTTTAGTGATGATATAAAAGGAAAGGCAGAAAGTAAACTTTATGTAAATGATAAAGGTAAGTTATATCAACCATCAACTCATTTAGCTGGAGCTTTGATTGAAGCAGGAAAACATTTAAAAGTTGTTGGAAAAGGAAAAGCAACTTATTCAAAGATTTGTGGATATGCTGTTCAAATAGAACCTTTTGAAATAGAACATAAGAAACAATTTTGGGAAGTTTTTTCTTGTTTGGCTGTGAATCCAAGTACAAAAGGAAGAAATCCTTTACACAGACCTATGTTAAAAGATTGGGAAATTTCTTTTGATGTGGTTTTTGATGAAATGGAAATTGCACCTTCAATTATGAAAGAGCTTTTTGATATTGCAGGTAGGATTGTAGGAATTGGAGATTGGAGACCGGCAAAGAAAGGACCTTACGGAAAGTTTCAAGTAACAAGTTGGAAAGAAGCTAAATAAAATCACTTATCACCATCATAGTCATTCATTAGAATGATTAAGGTAAGGTTAGGTATGGTGAGGTGAGGTATTGTTTGGTCAGGTGAGGTGAGGTTTTGTTTGGTCAGGTGAGGTTTGGTCCGGTGAGGTGAGGTATGGTATGGTGAGGTGAGGTATGGTGAGGTTTTATTTCATAGTCATTCATTAGAATGATTAAGGTATTGTTTGGTTAGGTGTGGTCAGGTGAGGTCCGGTAAGGTAAGGTCAGGTCTGGTGAGGTATGGTAAGGTGTGGCGTGGTCTGGTATGGTTTGGTTAGGTATGGTACGGTAAGGGAAAAAGAGTTTGTAAGTTCTCTATAAAAACTTATAATATTCAAAAATGATAAAAACAGAATTAATTCAAATTACAAAGCAAGAATTAAAAGAATCTAATGAATTTTATAATTCTCCTAATTGGAAAACTCTTGCTCGTTTTTGTAATGATTGTAATAAAGATACTTTTAAAAATAAAAAGATTATTATTCTGTTTGGGATGAATTATGGAAAGAATTTGGTGTTGGTTTTAAAGTTTTATGTTATGATTGTTTTGAAAAGAGGGTTGGAAGAAAATTAACTAAGGAAGATTTTATAGATTGCGAAGCAAATAAAAAGTTAAAGAATTTTTAAAAGGAGTATATAAAAAATGATAAAAAATATGAATTATTAGATAATAGTTTAGATGCTATTTCAAAAGGGATAATAAACCTTTTAATATTGAAAGGAGAACCGGGATTTAGTAAAACTTATACTACTTTAAAGTATGCTAAGGAGAAAGAGATTAATTATAAATATATTAATACTTATGCTACTCCTTTATCTTTCTATAAAATACCTTTATGAGAATAGGAATAAGGATTTACTTATCTTTGATGATATCCAAAGTATTAATGATCCAAAGATAAAATCTATTTTAAAAGCAGCTTGTTGGGGTTCTGAGAATGGTAAAAGACTTGTTAGTTATTATTCTACCTCGAAATTAATGGATACGAATGAATTACCTGAATCTTTTGAATGTACTCCAAATATTTTACTTATCTTTAATCATGATTACTCAGGATTTGAGCCTATCATAGATAGAGGTGTTCTGATAAACTTTGAGTTTTCTTTTAAAGAGAAACTTGAAATATTTGAGTTGTTTAAAGAAGATGCGAAGATAGATAATGAAATTTTAGATTATGTTAAAGAAAATTGTAATGAGGCTACTAAAAATTTAAGTTTAAGATCTTTGATAACATTGTCTGATTTAAAAAGGAAAGAATATGATTTTAGATTATTTGCTGAGGAAATGTTAGTTAAAGATGAGGATTTTAATTCTTTGATTACTATGTCTGAGAAAGATTGGTGTGATGATACTGGAAAGTCTCGTGCTACATATTATCGTTATCGACGGAAAAACAATATAAAGTCTCAAAGTCTCAAAAGTCTCACAGGTATCACAAAAGAGGAATGAAGTTGTTACCACTATTAAGTGTTGGGAAAGATTTATAAAGGCTAATATCATAGATAAAACATGGAAAATAAAAATAAAGTAAATATTGAAGATATTATTTTTATAGGAACTATGTGTTTTTTATTATTTTCAATAATTTTAAGCGTTTCTTTTGTAATTAATGATGGGTATTATAAATTACCACAAGCAGCAGAAAATGCAAACTTAATCTGTCAAGAGCAAGGCTATGATTTTTATGAAAGTTTTGAGAGAATTGGTATTTTAAGTTCAACTCCTGTTGCATTACAATGTAAGTATGTTAATAATTATAAAGAGATTGATTTAACACAGCATTATAGTGGGAGTTCTGATTAAAATGGTAAATAAAAAACAAGAACCAAAAATAAAAGAACCAAAAATAATAAAAGCAGATGATTTTGTTGGTTATGAAGGAATAAAAGAAAAAGAAGCTTTTACTAATTTCCAAGAACTTCTTAAGAAGGTTGAAATTTTACAAGAAAATATGGATGAAATTGCAGGAATTTTAAGAGCAAATGATCTTACAAGAAAAAAAGAAATAGAGGCTCCATACTTTGATTTAGATAATCTTTATGATAGATTGGAGGAAGATGATTAAGATGTTTAAAACAACTTATAATTTTATAGATGTAATAATGAAATGGTTTGTACTTGTTCTAATAATTTCTTTTATAATTGAAATTAAAAAAGACTTTATCTTAGCTGGAATAACCTTTTTAGTATTTGGAGCTTATTGGATTTTATATCCTCTAATTTATGATCTTTTTAATAGTGGGAGTTTTGAATTAAAATGGTAAATAAAAATAAACAAATAAAAAAACATGAATCAGAGTATTATCATATTCCTAAGTTAAAAGGTAATCCTTGGTGTATTCTTTTAACATTTATATTTGGTATGTTATCCTATTTTAATTTTAAGTTAATTATTTCAATTTTTAAGTTTGTAGATTTAGCAAATCCTTTTGGTGATTTATTTGAAGAATCTATTAAAGGGGTTCATCAATTAATAGTAATTTATCCTATTTTATTTGAGTATGTATTTATAATTTTAACTCTAATCTTTTTAGTAGGGATATTTAAAAAGTTAAAAAGGTATAATGAAGAGGGATTAATTGTAGGATTAATTTGGGGATTAATTGTAGGATTAATTGTAGGAATTGCAGGATTAATTGGAGGATTAATTGTAGGATTAATTGCAGGATTAATTGGAGGATTAATTGCAGGATTAATTGCAGGATTAATTTTAGGAATTGCAGGATTAATTGCAGGATTAGTGGGAGAATTGAATTAAAATGACATTAGAACTTATTCTTTGGTTAATTACAGGGTTTGTTATAAGTGAAGGAATCTTTATTTTTGGGATAAAGATGGAATTTGAGATGGCAGAGGATTCATGGGTTAGTTGGAAGTTTTTTAGTTTTATGTTGGGAGGGCTTTTTATGTCTATTCAATTAATGGTAGTTTTTGGTGTTAATGATTCTAACTTATTATGGAATTTGTCTAATCCACATTATATTTGGTTATTTTATGAATTACTTATTCTTACCAGCATAGCTATTTTCTTTTGTGTAAATAAGATAATCGTAGAGTTAATAAAAAATAAAAAGGAGGTTAGAGGAAGATGATTAAAATAAAATTAGGAGATAAAGTAAAAGATAGAGTAACTGGTTTAACTGGGATTGCAACTTCAAGAACAGAGTTTTTAAATGGATGCATTCAAATAGAAGTAACACCAAAACTAAAGAAAAATGAAAATCTTATTGAAAAAGCCTATGGGCTTGGTATTGATGAAGAACAATTAGAAAGAGTTGGTTGTGGGATTAATACCCCAGAAAAGAAGATAAAAAAAAGCACTAATGGTGGACCTATGAGATTTACTATGAGGAAGGCTTATTAAATGAGAGATAAAATTAAATTAAAAAAAGGGATTAGTAAAGAAAAAGAAAGTACTGAATTAATGAAAGTATTTACTACTGTTGGGTATGTCGGAGTTTTTTCATGGGTTATAGCTTGGGGGATTTTATTTTTTAGCGTTGACTTTACTTTATACCTTGCTTTACTTTTTTATGGTTTAGGATTAAGTGGAATTACAATTATGGTTACATTTCTTTTAATCTTTAAAGTATTAAAGTCAAAAGGAATTTTAAAATGAGAACATTAACAATAATTGGGTATTTTACAGGAGTAATTATTTTATTAGCTTCAATAGCAAGATGGTTTGTTATTTATAATGATGTAAGTCAAGCTTTATTCGGTGCTAGTATCGGAATTCTTATTCTTGGTGGGACTTATGTTTATCAAAGATTATCTGATTTAACAGATGATATCAAGGATGTTAATAAAGGTATTGATGGTTTGAATATCTGGGTAAGAGGGGTATTAGAAGAGGTTAACAAAGAAATTGATGGTTTGAATATCTGGGTAAGAGAGGAATTTGATAAATTATTAGATGAGAAAAAATAGATCAAAAATAGCAAAGAGATGTAGAGTTTGTGGAAAAGTAATTGCATCTCATAATAAATCCGGGCTGTGTTGGAAACATGCTCAAATAGAATCTTCTAGAAAATATAGAAAACAACCTGGTATGAAAGAGAAGATGAATGAATATATTAAAGAGTATAGAAAAAAACCAGAAGTAAAAAGAAAGATAAAAGAATACTCTAAAAAGTATTATCAAAAAAATAAAGAAAGAATAAACATAAAAGGAAAAAAGTATTATGAAAAGAATAAGGATAAAATAAATAAAAGAAACGAAGAATATCGTAAAAAGTATTATCAGAATAATAAAGATAAATTAAAATTAAAAATGAAGAATTATCGTGAAAGAAAAAAGAATGAGTAAACTAAAACATCCTAAACTAATCGGAAAATGTGCTTGTGGTTGTGGGGAGAAATTATTTGGAAAGATTATATGAAATATAGGGGAGTTCCTAAATATTTAAGTGGACACTATCTTAAAGATAAAACACATGAAGAAATTTATGGGGTAGAAGGAAATAAAGCAAGGATAGAAAAGATAAGTAATGCTCTTAAAGGGAGGATATATGAAGAACTTCATAGTAAAGAAGAGTCTAAAAAAATAAAAGAAAAAAGACAACAAACATTAAAAGATAATCCAGAAATTATCATAAATGCAGAAATAAAAAGAAGGCAAACTTATAGAGACAATCCAGAAATACAAAAAAAACAAATTAAAAAAATGTTACAAACTTATAGAGACAATCCAGAAATTAAGAAAAACGCAGAAATAAAAAGACAGCAAACTTTAAAAGAGAATCCTAAAATTAAGTTAAACGCAAGTAAGAAATATAAAAACACAATAAAAAATAAGCCAGAAATTAAGTTAAACGCAAATAAAAAACATAAACAAACCCTAAAAAACAATCCTAAAATTATAGAACAACAAATCAAAAAAAGAAAAAAAACCTATGAAGACAATCCTCAAATTAAGATAAATTCTAATAAAAAACTTAAACAAACATTAAAAGATAATCCAGAAATTAAAATGCAACAAACTAAAAATAGGCTTAAAACATTAAAAGACAAACCTGAAATTATGAAGAGACAGGCTAAAAAACGATTACAAACCTATAAAGATAATCAAGAAATTATGGAACAACAAGTTAAAAATAGAAAAAAAACTTATGAAGATAATCCAGAAATTATGAAGAATGCAAGTAAAAAATTAAGTGCAACCCATCAAGGGATAGATGTAAAAGATTGGAAAAAATTTGTAAGTAGGGAACCTTATGACCAAAATTGGACACCTCAATTTAAAAGAAGAATAAGAAAAAGAGATAACCAAATTTGTATGCTTTGTGGAATTCATAGGGAAAAATTAAGTAGGGCTTTAAATGTTCATCATATAAATGGAGATAAACAACTATCTGTTCCACAAAATTGCATAAGTTTATGTCAACATTGTCATATCGGGATAGTTCATAATCAACAAACAAAAACTAAAAAAGAATATTGGATTAACTTTTTTCAATCACTACTATCAGAAAAATATGGTTCTCAATATGGAGAGAATCAAGAAGTAATAATTAATTTAGAGGAAGCAAAAAATGGAAAATAAAAAAATAGCAATGATAATTGGCACAAAAGCAGAATTAATTAAATGTGCCCCTTTGATGTTAGAACTTCAGAATCAAAATAAAGATTATTGGTTTATCCATACAGGTCAACATAAATTAGGTGATGCTTGTGAAGAATTTGGAATAAAAAAACCAGATTATGTTTTAAGTAAAGAACCAACAAAAAGTACAAAGTTTTGGTCAAAGATTAATGGTAATTCTATTTTTTGGTGTTTTTCAATGATTTTTAAAATAAAAAAATTAATCACAAAACTTAAACCTTCATATATAATTTATCACGGAGATACTATGAGTTCTTCTGTAGCTGCAATTTCTTCTAGCAAACTTTTTAATATTAATAAAACTTGGAAAAATGTTCATCTTGAAGCAGGATTGAGGAGTGGTAATACAATTAAATCTTTATTTGAGCCTTTTCCAGAAGAAATTTCAAGAAGAATTTGTGATTGGTTTTCAGATATTTTATTTTCTGTTTCTGATTTAACGAATAAAAGATTATTAAAACGGTTTGGAAACAAAAAAGAGATTGTTCAAGTAGGAAATACTATTATAGAATCAACGACTCTTATGTTTGGTAAGGTAATGGGTAAAGAAATTTCTCTACCTCAAGAGTATGCCTTAATAAATATTCATAGGCATGAAAATTTGAAAAGTAGAAAAAGGATGAGAAAAATTGTAAATATAATTAAAAATATTTCGATTCCCATTATTTTTCCTTTACATGATAATACTAAAAGATTCTTAGAAACTTATGAATTAATGGGTGAATTAGAAAATATGAAAAACATTGAAATAGTTCCTTTGATGGATTATTCTGAATTTATTTTCTTAATTGCTAATTGCAAATATATTTTGACGGATGGTGGTAGCATTCAAGAAGAGTCAATTGTCTTTAAAAAGCCGTGTATCCTTCTCCGAAAATTAACTGAAAGACAGGAAGGTGTTGAGATAGGTATAAATTTCTTAACTAAATTAGATGAGAATTATGCAAAAGAAGTAATTGAGAAAATAGAAAAAAATCAAATAAAAATAAAAGAATTTAAAAATCCTTATGGAAGTATTGGGGTATCTCAAAAAATTGTGGAGATTTTAAAATGAAAATAATAAAATTAATTAAAGGAAAATGGAATACCCTAAAATAAATTCAATTTTTAAACGAGACCAAAAAGGAGATTTTACTAATGAATATTCTATTCCAGAGTTTGAATATTTAAAAGATAATCTTTGGGAATTTACAGAAAAGATTGATGGAACAAATATTAGAGTTATGTTTAAAGATGGAGAATTAAGATTTGGTGGAAAAACAGATAATGCACAAATGCCTATCTCTCTTATGGAGAAACTTCAATTAATTTTTACGAAAGAAAAGATGCAGAGTTCATTTCCAGAAGGAGATATTATTCTTTACGGAGAAGGATTTGGTGCTAAAATACAAAAGGGTGGAGGGAATTATATAAGAGATGGAGTTGATTTTATTCTTTTTGATGTCAAAGTTGGAGAATGGTGGCTTAATAGAGAATCTGTGGAAGAAATAGCAAACAAACTCGGAATTAAAATTGTGAAACTAATTGGAGAAGGGACACTAAACGATGCGATAGAGAAGACAAGACAAGGATTTAATTCCGAATTTGGAGATTTTATTGCAGAAGGGATTGTTTTAAAATCAAAGGTGCAGTTATTTTCAAGAAAAGGTGATAGGATAATTACAAAAATTAAGCATAAAGATTTTAAAGTAAAACAATTTAAAAATCCTTATGGAGAAATAGGCGTAAGTAAAAAGATTGTTAAACTTCTAAAATGAGAGTAGAAGAGTTTGAATTAATATTAGATGAGATCGGTTCTTCTATTAAATATAAAAAGGATTATAAATATTTTTTAGGTCAAAGATTGAGATGGATAGGTAACTTTAAAGTTTTAAAAGAGTATTTAAATAAGAAGGATAAAATTTTAGAAGTTGGTTCTTTTCCATCATATTTTTTAGCAACATTAAAAGAAGGAGGATATAATATTGAAGGTTTAGATATTGATCCAAATAGGGAAAAGAATTTTATTAAAGATAAAGAATTAATAGTAGAGAAGTGCGATATCGAAAAGGAACTTTTTCCTATAAAAGATAATGAAACAGATAAAGTTATTTTAGGGGAAGTATTTGAACATCTTTATATAAATCCAATATTCACAATGAAGGAAATAAGAAGGATATTGAAGAATAAAGGAAAGTTAATATTAACTACTCCAAATGGATATTCAATTAAAAGGATTATTAATTTTTTAAAAGGAAAAGGAGCTTCTGAAAATCCATTTGATGAGTTTGATAAGCTAAACACTGTCGGACATAGAGGACATATTCGGGAATATTCGGTTTATGAATTGAAAGATTTTCTAAAGAAATCTGGATTTAAAGTAGAGTATATTTATTATATATCCTTTGACCATCTAAGATTAAAATCAAAACCATTTTTATCCTTAATAATTAAATTTCTTTATTGGATGCTTCCTAAGTTTAGAAGTCATATAATAATTATTGCTAAAAAATGAAAGTATATTTACAATATCCTTGGGCATTTCCTGATTCTACATATTACAAAACACTAATTAACTATCCTTCAAAAGGAATTGAATATTTAAATACTTTTAAGATAAAAGAAGGTCCAACAGTTTCACGAAATAACTTTTTTTTATCAAACTTTTTAAAAAGAAACATTAGATTATGTTTTAGATTATTTAAAAATAGTTTACCTAATGCTCACTTAAGTCCTAAGGGGGATTATGATCTAATTCATTGTGCTCATTGTTTGAGTAAGAATAATACTCCCTGGGTTACAGACATAGAAGGATTATTTTCTTTACAAGTTGCAGACATAATGACTAAGAAAGGAAAAGAGAATATTAAAAGGTTTCTTTTAAGAGATAGCTGTAAAAAGATACTTCCATGGACAGAAAAAGTTAAGAAAGATATTTTAAATGATTTTCCTGAAGTTGAAAGTAAAATAGAGGTAGTTTATCCAGCTATTCCTGAAATAATAAATTTAAATAAACCTTTGAATGAAAGATTAAAGATTATTTATGTTGCTCGTTACTTTCATTTAAAAGGAGGATTAAATGCTTTAGATGTTTTAGAACAATTAAGAAAAAAGCATAACATAGAAGGTATTGTAGTTTCAGATGTTCCAGAAGATATAAAGAAAGAATATCCTAATTTAAAAATTTATGATTTACTTCCTCAAGAAGAATTATTTAAACTAATGGAATCTTCTGATATCTTTTTATATCCTAGTCCTGTAGATACTTTTGGTTTCTCTTTATTAGAGGCTATGGCTTTTGGATTACCAATTGTTACTATAAATGCTAGACAAACTGAATCTAGAGATGAAATAGTTAAAAATGGAGTACATGGTTTCATATATGAATTTGGAAATGGAGTTTTTGTACAAAAGAATCTGTTTAAAGGATGTGAGAAATTGATTTTGGATAAAGGATTAAGAGAAAGAATATCTAATAATTGTTTAAATGAAATTAAAGATGGAAGGTTTTCAATTAAGCAGAGGAATAATACCTTAGAAAGAATCTATAAAGAAGCTATAAATGTAACTACTTAATAGTGGTAAGAAAGATTTATAAAGGGTAATCACCTTTTAAAAACGGGAAAACACTCAAAGAATTTGCACAATTGCAAAGAATTCTAAGAAGTTAATTTCCCGTTAACAATAGAGAGGGGGACATTAAAATAATCTGTCCCCTTCATATTCAAGGGGAATTAAGGGGAAATAAATATTCGATGGGAATAAAAATAAGAAAAATAGATAAGAATAGTCATATTAAATTAATATTTCGATATAGATGAAAGGGGGTTTAAATAATAATGAAATTTAAAAAAATTGTTGCTGTTTTAGGAAGCTTTGCTTTGATTGGAGCAACTTTAGGTGCTGTTAGTCCTTTATCTTTTGATAATTCTAATGTTGGAGACACAGCTATTGTTTATGGAGCTGGGGCCGCTGCTAGTGATGTGACTGGAGCAAACCAAATAAATGATTATTTAAATTCTTTAGTAAATATCAGTAGTATTGTAGAAACAAATGTAACTGAGGTTACTGAAAACGTAACTTCTGATTTTTCTAGTTCTATTGGAATTACTGAAGATGAAATTGTTTTAGGAGGTTCTATTTTAATAGCTAAGGATAGTAATAAGATAAAAGCAATTTTAACAGATAGTAAAATTTCAACTCTTTTGGATGGAGAAATTGAATGGGATAATGCATTAAGTGCTTATGATAATGATTTTAATATCCATGAAGTTCTTGAAATTGGAAATGATCTAGAGACTAAAACAACTTTTGACAATAATGATTTAAATGGAACTGCTTTGGTAAATGATAGAGCTTTAACTTATAAGTATATCTTTGAAGAAGATATATTTGATGGAACTGTTCTTGATTTAACAGATACAACATATACAGATGCAGGTGAGGATGCAGGAATTTTAACTGTTTCTATACTTGGTCAAGATTATGATGTTGAAGAATTTACTTCAGATTCTATTACAATTTCTTCTTCAGATGAGAAAATTGTAAAAGTAGGAGATGTTTTTATTGTAGATGGAGTGACATTAACAATAAATGATGTTTTTGAAAATGTGATTCAAGTAAATGATGTTTTAATTAAGGAAGATTCTTCAAAAAGAGTTAATGGAATAAAAGTTCAAGTAGATTCAATTGCTTATCATTCAACAGGAACTAGTTTAAGCAAGGCTATTATTAAAGTAGGTGAAGAAATTTCAACTACATATAATAATGGAGATGATTATATTGGTGAAGATGAGGATGATCCTGAATGGATATGGACAATAGAAAATCCAGGAAAGATAAATGGATGGATTGGAGTTACTTATGACTTAAGACAAGTAGATGAAGAAGATAGTTTAGTTTATGGAGGGGATGCTTATATCTTCCCAGAAAATTATGCCGCAATTCAATTTAATGGTTTAACTAATGTAGACTATGATAGATTCGAGCTATTTTTCGAAGATAATGCAAGACTTTACAATTCTTCAATTGATGAAATAGAACATAGTGCTCAAGTGATGGTTTTGAAAGGGATTAATGAAGATTCTTTTGAAATTGTTTCAAGTGGAATTGAATCAAAAAGAATAGCTTTACATTATGATGGAACAAATTATGGTCTTTATTATGATGATGAAGAGAATAATAATAAATTTGTTTTTAGTGAAAATGTTACTTTAAATACTAATTTTGGAAAATTAGTTGTAGATGATAACATTTTGAACTTAAAATTAAATAGTTCTGGATTATTTGTTGGAGATATGTTATTTGATTTGAATAAAACTGTTTCTTTAGGTCTTTTAGAAGATTCTGAATCAAGCGATATTGTAGTTGAAGGAAAACCAATTGGAAATTATGAAGAGGATGTCTTAACACATTCTGGGATTATAATTGAGAATCCAGAGTCTAATGCAGATGAAGATGAGGTTATATTCCAAGTTCCAAGTGAACAAGTATATGCTTCTATAAGTGTATTAGGACAAGGAGAAGTAACTACATCAACTTCTACAATAACAGAAGTTCCTCAAACAGGTTCTATGGTTGTATTAGATACAGAAATTAGTTCTGTTCAAGATAAGAATTTAATAATTGTTGGAGGAAGTTGTATTAATAGTGTAGCCGCAAGAGTATTAGGTATTTCAGCTAAGACATGTGGAGCAGATTTTACTGCTTTAACAACTGTTGGTGCAGGACAATATATGGTAAAAGAATATGCTTCTCCATATAATGCTGCTAAAACAGCTGTAGTTGTTGCTGGATATGATGCTGCTGATACTACTAATGGGGTTGATACCTATTTAACATCTTTGAAGACAGCTTAAGATTTTGATTTTTACTTTTGGGTGTTGTTAATTCAACACCCCTTTTTTTCTTTAATTTTAATTGTTACTACTATTAAGTGTTGGGAAAGATTTATAAAGGGTAGTTTCTTTTATATTTAACTATGGTTAAAAAAGCATTGATAACTGGAATTACAGGCCAGGATGCTAGTTATCTTTCTGAGTTTCTTTTAAATAAAGGTTACGAAGTTTATGGAATGTATCGTAGAGGAAGTACAGATGGACATTTTGATAGGATAAAACATCTTGCGGGAAAGATTAATTTAGTTTGTGGAGATTTAACAGATTTAGGTTCTTTACATAATATTTTTAAAGAGGTTAAACCAGATGAAGTTTATAATTTAGCTGCTCAAAGCCAAGTGGGGATTTCTTTTACAAATGAATCTTATACAATGGAAACAAATTGGTTGGGTGTTGAAAGACTTTTAGAGTGTGTTAAAAAATATGTTCCAAAGGCTAAATTATTACAAGCAAGTACAAGTGAATTATATGGAGAAGTTTTAGAAACTCCTCAAAATGAATTAACTCCTTTTAATCCTGTTAGTCCTTATGCAAAAGCAAAATTAAAAGCTCATGAAGCAGTTAAAAGAGAGAGAGAAAAGGGGATGTATGCTTGTTCTTCAATCTGTTTTAATCACGAATCAGAGAATAGAGGATTAGAATTTATAACAAGAAAACTTACAGATGGTTTAGTAAGAATTAAATTAGGCTTACCTCAAAGAGAAACAGGAAAAGATTATTTAGAAATAGGGAATTTAGAATCTAAACGAGATTTTGGATATGCTAAGGATTATATAGAAGCTATGTGGTTAATGTTACAACAAGAAAAGCTAAAAGATTATGTTATAGCAACAGGGGAAACTTATACCATTAGAGAATTAGTTGAAGTAGCATCAAATGAATTAGGAATAGCTTTAAAATGGGAAGGAGAAGGTTTAGATGAAAAAGGATATGATCAAAATGGAAAATTAGTTATCTCTATCAATGAAAAGTATTTTAGACCTAATGAAGTTAATCTTTTATTAGGTGATGCTTCTAAGGCTAAAGAAGAATTAGGCTGGGAACCTAAAACTAAATTTAAAGAGTTAATTAGTTTAATGGTTAAGGCTGATTTGAAAAGGTTGGAGGTAGAAAAATGAAATGTAAAAATAAAACAACAAGTAGGAGTTACATAATCTCCCAAAAAGAACTAAAAAAGAAATTAAATTTAGTCGGAGATATACAAGAGATTTCTTTATGGAGTGGACTAAATCAATATCAAGAAGAACAAGGAGAACCATCTGATAAAAATGAATGGGAGATTGTAACTCACGAGGTGGAAGATGAATAAACAAAACAGAAATATTTTTATGTGTCCAACATGTGGATTTGCAGTTCTTTCTAATTCTTTTTCAAGAGAGTGTACTAAGTGTGGAATTCAAATGGAATTTAAAGGAAAGGAAGAAGATGAAGCAGAAAATTTAAGAAACAAATGGAAAAAATAAAACTAACAAACATACACGAAAAGAAAATCTATTCTCAATTTGGAGAAGATGGAATACTTGAAACTATTTTTAATAAGATTGGAACAACAAATAAAAGATTTATAGAGATAGGTATTGAAGATGGAAAAGAATGTAATACTAGACACTTAGTTAAAAAAGGTTGGGCAGGAAGAATGATTGAAGGAAATAAAAAAGAAAGTAAATTAGCTAGGAATTTATATCAACAATATCCTGTAGGGATTATTAATACTTTTGTTACTCAATTAAATATAAATAATTATATCAAAGAGGAGTTAGATTTACTTTCAATTGATATTGATGGAAGTGATTATTGGATTTGGAGTGAAATAGAAGTTAAACCAAGAGTTGTGGTAATAGAATATAATTCTACATTCGGATCTAAACCAATTACAATTCCTTATTCTGATAAACCTAGAAAAGAAAAGCATCCAGATTGGTTGTATCATGGAGCTGGATTAAAGGCTTTAATTATTTTAGGTGATTCTAAAGGATACAGCTTAGTTTATGCTAATGGAACTAATGCTTTTTTTGTAAGAAAAGATATTAAAAAAATTAAAAGACTTTCATTTAAGAAAGCATATAAAGAGAATTTAGGTAGAAGAAGATGGGGTAATCCAAATCAACAATTTGAATTAATTAAAGATAGAAGATTTGTTTATGTACCATGAAAGTAAGAACAATAAAACATAAGGATAAAATTTTAGCAATATTAGTAAAAACAAAAGAAATAAAAGAACCCTTAGAATTCTTTTATCCTGATGAATTTACTTTACAAGCAGGGATTCATAACGGAGTTAAAGGAGGAAAAGCACTTCCACATGAACATAAACCTTTTAAAAAAAGGTCTGTTGAACATCCACAAGAAATATTTTATATTCAAAGTGGACAAATGAAAGTTGATTTATATGTTAATGATAAAATTGTTAAGAAAGTAATTATGAATCCAAATGATTTATTAATTGTAAATACTGGACATGGAGTTACTTTTTTAAAGAAGACAAAGTTATTAGAAATAAAACAGGGGCCTTATAGAGGAAAAGATCAAGAAAAGAGGATGATAAAGTGATACCAGTTTGTGAACCATTATTAAATGGTAATGAAAAGAAATATGTAAATGATGCAATGAATACTAATTGGATTTCTTCTTCTGGTAAATACATAAAGAAATTTGAAGATGAATTTGCTAAATTCTGTGGGGTTAAGCAGAAAGAATTTATCGGAGGTTATTAAATGAATAAATATGAAATAACAAAATGTAGAGCATGTGGTTCAGAGTATTTAAAATCAATAATATCCCTAGGAGAACAATATGTATCTAATTTTATAAAGTCGGAAGAAGAACAAGGAGAAAAAGTTCCTTTAGAATTAGTGTTATGTGAGAACTGTAAACTATTACAATTAAAACACAATGCTCTGCTAGTTCAATGTGGAATGAACAATATTGGTATAAGTCTGCAATTAATAAAATAATAAGAAATGACTTAAAAGACATTGTTGAAAAGTACTGAACAATTAACTAACTTAAAAGATAATGACTTTGTAATAGATATTGGAAACAATGATGGGACTATGTTTGATTATTATAATAATAGAGGTTTTAACTTTGTTGGATTTGAACCTTGTTTAAATGTGGCGAATGAAGCAAGAACTAAAGGGTATAAAATTATTAATGATTTCTTTAATGTAGAATCATTTAAAGAAATATATGGAGATACTAAAGCAAAAGTAATTACTGCAATTTCAATGTTTTATGATTTAGAAGATCCAAATAAGTTTTTAGAAGATGTTAAAGGATGTTTAGATGAAAATGGTTTGTTTGTTATTCAACAAAATTATGTTGTAGGAATGTTAGAACAAAATGCCTTGTGTAATATTTGTTTTGAGCATAGAGAATTTTACTCATTACAATCATTATTCCCCTTACTAGAAAAGCATGGATTTGAAATCTTTGATATTGAATTAAATAATATCAACGGGGGGAGTCTTAGAACCTATCTTCGATTTAAAGGGAATGAAACTTTAAAAGGTTTTGATGGATCCTCTGGAAGAATATTAAAACAACAAGAAAAAGAAAAAGAAATGAAATTAGATACAATTAAACCTTATGAAGACTTTGCAAAGAGAATTAGTTATATTAAGGAAAGAATTATGTTCTTTTTAAGGAAAGAAAGAGCTAAGGGTATGACTATAGGAGGTACAGGAGCAAGTACGCGTGGCAATACGATTCTACAATACTTTGGAATAACCCCAGACTTAATTTCTTGTATTGCAGATGCGAATCCAGATAAATGGGGACTTAAAACAGTAGGTAGTTTAATTCCTATTATTTCTATTGATGAGATGAAAGAAATTAATCCAGACTATCAGTTAGTGTTAATATGGCACTTATATAAAGGACTACTAGACAAGGAAAAAGAATACTTAGATAATGGGGGTAAGTTTATATTACCTTTACCTGAATTTAAGGTTATTAGTAAGGAGAAAGAATGAATTCAGTAATGGTTTATCCATCTAAAGATTCAGAAAAAGCAATTTCTAATTATTCTTCAGTATTATCAAATGCAATAGGAATGGATACTATTGAATATGAAGCAGGAAAACCTTTTGAAGTTTTTAACATACTAAAAAGAATAAAGAAATACAACTTAATTCATTTTCAACATGAATATAATATTTTAGGAGGATTTAGTTTACCTATATTTTTACTATACTTCTATTTATTATTTTCTTGTAAGGATGTAGTAACAACAATGCATACTATAATCTCTAAACATCAAAAGTTTGAAGGTAACAAAATAAAAACCTTTTTAAGAAAGAGATTATATAAATATCAAAATAAACTAATTGGGATGACTTCTAATAAAATTATTGTTCATTCAACCTTCTTTAAAGATATTTTAATTTATGAATATGGATTAAAAGAAATGGATATAGAAGTAATACCTCAAGCAATTCAAGAAAATATTCCTAAGTATGATAAAGAGAAATTAAAGAAGCTATTAAAGTTAGAAGGACCAATCTATTTAATCATTGGAAGCTTTATTCCAGATCATGGAGCAGATATAATTATTAAACAAGCAGAGAAGATAGGTAAAACTATTTTAGTTGTGGCTAATAGTAAAGCAGTGAATGATAGAAATTATGAAAGGATATTTAATTGGTTTAAATACAATAACGATATTATTGAAAAGGATAATTCAAGAAAGTATATTAAGATACATACAGGAGATATAAGTTATGAATGGTGGTGGAAATACTTTGCAATTGCTGATTTAGTTTTATTACCTTATAAGGGAGGAATTGGAAGTGGAATCTTTGCTGATGCAATAGCAACTAGAACTCCTATGGTTTGTAGTAATATTCCTTTCTTTAAGAATGTTAAACAAGACTTTATAAGGATTGCTAAAACAGATAAAGACTTCTCAATAGAGATTAAGAAAGCTATGGAAAATAAAGAAAAGATGATTAAAAGTTTTGATAGTTATATTAAAGAATATGGTGTTTCAAATATCTCTAAGAAATATAAAAAGATTTATGAAACAATATGAAAATATTAATTGTATTAATAAGATGGAAAGGAGGAGTTGGAAGATTAATTGAAAGTTTAAAACCTTTCTTAGAAAAAGAAGGACATCAAGTTGAAGTAATTTCAAGAGAGGATGATTTAAAAGGTTTTTCAACAAAACAATCTTTTTTTAAATTAAGAAAGTTAGTTAAGAGTAAAAAATATGATATTCTTTATACTCAAGATTGGAGTTGTGCTTTACCATTACTTCTTTTTAAAAATCATTACTGTTGCTTTTGTGGAAATGAAATAAAAGGAATTCAAAAACTTTTACAGTTTTGTATTGGGAATATTTTTGGGAAGAAATTAATAGTTGTTGGACCACAACTTAAGAAAAGATTTAAAAAATCAAATTTAATTTATGCTGGAGTTGATTTATCTATATTTAAGAATCTTAATAATAAAAGAGAAAAGAATACTGTTGGATTTGCAAATTGGCATAGGAATCTTTATAATTATTCTAAGATAAAATCAGCAACTAAACAAGCTGGATTAAAATTAATTGATACAAATTTAAAACTTTCTAAAAAAGATTTAGTTAAATTTTATAATAAAATAGAAATATTTATAAGTTTACCAGAAAAATTTGCAGGGTTTAATATAAGTTGGATTGAGGCAATGGCCTGTGGGGTTCCAAAAATAATTGGTAATAAAAATGGAATTGGTAATCAATTAAATATAAATCATGTTGAATATTTTAAAGACATATTAGATTCTTTAAAAAATGCTAAATCAACTAAAGAGTATAAAATAAATAAAGAGTTTAATTGGGATTTTTATAGTAAAAAATTATTGAAGGTGTTTAATGAAAACAATTAAAAACTATTTTGTCACCACTTCTAAGTGATTAGAAACATTTATATAGTCCTATTTCTAAAAGATATTATGAAAATAATTTCAGTATTTATATTGTCTATCTTGTTAATTGGATTAACAAGTGCAGTTGGATTAACAAGTGCAGTAGTTTATCAATCACCAGGATACCAAGCTCCAGTAGTACAGCAAGAAGTAGTTAAACCTATTCCTCAACCAGAAATATTTACCTCTGATGAAATTATTGAAAAATCTGAAAAAGACTTTAACTTTCTTTTCTTAGTTATAGGATTATTTATATTAGTAGCTTTAGGAATTTCATTTATATATTGGAAAAAAGATAAGAACAAAAAAGGGAATAAGATATTAACTTCAGTTAAGGTATTAAAAGGAAATAAAGATATCCCAAAAGAAATAGTTAATGAAAGTAAATTTAGTGAAGAAGAAGAACATGAACTAAAAGAATTCCTAAAAGACTTTGAAGTATACGGAGGTGTAGAATGAAAAACGAATTAAAAAAGATAAGAGATGAACGATCTAAATTAGAAAAAATAGAAGAATTAAAACCTCAAAAAAGAAAAGTTGAATTAGTTGAACATGAAGATGGAACATATTCTTTAATAGGATTTGCTTGGAATCTTTCTTTAGAAAAAGATGAAGTTTTAGATGCAATAGATAGTTGGATAGATAAATCTTTAGAAGAAGGATTTACTTTTCCGGATTTTTAATCTCCGTACAAAAGATATTTTAACTTTAAATTACTTATCTTTAATCTCGGTACAAAAGATATTTTAACTTTAAACTATTTATCTTTAATCTCTGAACAACGATACTTTCCTTTTAAATGGTAAGGAAAATTCTTATTATCCTTTTTCTTTTGTTTCTTCTTATTTCTTACTTCCGAAATAGGTATTGGTTCCATTTACATTCATTTCTTTTAATTGAAAAAGAGATTTAACTTTTGGAGAAGGATAACCTAATTTTAAAGTATTAGAAATTTCATTAGCTAAAAATTTATTTATAGTTTTCAATTCAGATTTAGATAATTCTTTTCTTACGAGCATATTGTTTAAATATTTGAAGTTATTTAAATGTTTGTGTTAAAAGAGTTTTTACATGTAATATACAAACATTTATATAACTTGTTATGTTAAAAAACTTATGGAATCAAAAAATATGAACTATATCGTAATGGCGTTTGTATTTTTAATCATAGGAGCTGCCTTAATCGGATCAGTAGCAACAAGCACAAATGAAAGAACAGATAAAACATTAGTGTATGATGAAACTTTCGATTTAGAAGCACTAGGCTGTATAAATGCAACTGGTGGTGGTATGGTAAATTTCACAGCTGATGCAGATTGTAATGTAACACTTGCAAATGCACCTACTAGTTGGAAAATAGCAGATTGCCCAGTAGCAAGTGTTGTAGTAGAAAATACCACAGCAGGAACTTATACCGCATTAACTGAAGGAACAGACTATGACTTATTCGCTTCTTCTGGAATAATTCATGTGTTGAATACTGCAGCAACAGATGCTGGAACTTTGAATACAACTTATGTAAGCTACAATTATTGTGCAGATGACTACCTTAACTCTGCGTGGGGAAGAACAGTACTTGGTTTAGTTGCTGGTTTTTTCGCTTTAGCAATTTTAGGTGTATCTATATGGTTATTTTACAGCGTTTTTAGATCAACTGGATTAATTAAATAATTCTAAATTAATCCTTGTTGATAATTTTATTTTTTACTTAGTTGAGACTAAAATATTTTTAATGTTACTACTATTCAGTGTTGGGAAAGGTTTATAAAGGTGAATATCCTAATTAAAATATGTTTATACAAAAGATTTATATTTCGATAAAGATGAAAGGAGGTATGAAAAAAGATGAATAAAAAATTAATGGTTTTTAGTTTAGTTGGTTTATTTGCTATAGCTTTGGTTACAGCAGGATATATTGTTAATACACTTACATTAAATGTTGGTGTTGCAGAACCTTTTACAGTTCAATATGCAATGTTAGGAGATGGTGGAGATTATGACCCTATAACTGATGGACTTTGTTCAGCAAATAATGCTTGGATTAATTCAGGAGATACAGTTGCTACAGGAAATATGTTCCCAGAAGAGAGTAGAAAGTTTTGTGTTAAAATAGAAAATGAAGGAGAAGCTCCAATAACTTATTCTGTTACAAGTAAAGTTGAAACAGGACATGAAAATTATGCAGAATGTGCTTTAGCATTTCCAGAAACAACAATTTATGGAATTGTTCCAGGAGAATCTATAATTAAAAACGGACAAGCATTTACTGTACCAGGCGATGCTCCAAAAGTTGGAGGTTGTGTAGTAACAATAGAAATAGCAAGAGGAGTAGAAGGACCAGTACAAGGAACAACTGAGTTTACTCAAAAAGATTTAACAACTTGGATTCCTTATGGATTAACTGATAGTATTGATTATACTATGATTGGAGATCAGTTTGTTGCAACAGGAATACCAACAGGTTATACTTTAGTATATTATCCTGATATGAAAGATTTCGCAACAAGTATTGCTAATATCCTTGTATATGGAATTGATGAATTTCCAGGTTTACCAATAGAAGGTTATACTGACAATAGTTATTGTACTAATGGATTCAATCCAGATGCAAAAGTTTGTAATGGTGCAAAATTGTGGTTAATTCCAACTGATAAATTATCAAATCTTCAAGGTGGAAGTTGGGCTGATGCAGCTAGTTTCCTATTTGAAACAGATTTAATTACATACACTAAAACAGCATAAACAAACAACAATTTTTATTATTTTATTTTTTAATTTAAAAAAAACAGCAAAGTGAAAGTCTTTGCATCATAATCAAAATGAAAAATACATTGATAACATTAATGATAGGAATAACTTTACTTAGTTTAGTAAGTTCTATCTATGCAGGAGAATGTGCTACAATTGAATTTCCTACTGAAGATGATGTCACTTGGAATGTTGAAGGTAATTCAACACCTTTAGATGGCTTTTCTTTTACAAAGGATGGAACAACTATTGAATATTGTTTTAGTGGTGCTTTTATTCCAGATTCTTTTAATCTTATCTTTGCTTCAAAAATAAATGATGAAGAAGAAGAATGTGAAGAATGTGATGATTGCGATTGTGGTAGTAGAAAGACTAAGATTGTTTATCGTGATAGAGATGTTATTAAGTATGTAGATAAAACCCCTGTAGATTTTATAAGTACCCCTATTAACTTAGACAAACAAAAAAACGATACTAAAACAATTATAACAGATACAATTAAAAAAATAAAATGGTATCATTACTTAATAGGACTAATCACCTTTATAGTTACAATATTTATATTATTTATAATATACACTTTCTTTACAACTAAAGAAGAAGAAGATCTTTTAAATGAAGAAGAAGAGAAAGATATTCCAAAAGAAATAGTAGACAAAGAAATAAAAAAAGTTAATGAAAATAAAATAACTACAGAAGAAGATTTTTTTAAGGAAATAAATCTAAAAGAAGATGAAGATGTTACTACTAAAGAGTGATAGGAAAGATTTATAAAGAATACTAACGTTAAAATATTCATACAATTTACAAAGGAGGTAAAAAGCATAATGGAAATAAATGACACAACCAACAAACCGCAACAAGGTGAATGGGATAAGATGACGCCATCTAGCGAAAGAAAACCTAAAGTTGAGTTTGAGATTAATAAGTCAGTGAAAGTATCTTTTGCAGCAGACTTTAGTTCTCCAAGAGAGTACAATAGTATAGACGGTAAAGGAGTCTATTACTTATTCGAATGTACTGAGGAAGGAGAAGAAAAAGTATTTTTAGCATCTGCTTGGAGTTTACTACAAGGTTTAACAGATATAGGAAGTTTAGCAGGAAAAACTGTTTTGATTACAAAAGATATGAAAGGTACTAAACAACATTATTCTGTGGAAGAAATACCAGAAGATGAAGTTGAAGTTGTAAAAGTAGGTAATTAAAGGTTAGAATTACCAAAAGGTTTATTATTAAATTCCCTGAATGTTTGTCAGGGTTCATAGTAACACTGTATAGAAAGTATATAGGTAACAAGATCCTCTTCGCGGTTTACGTAGAAGGGGTTCATATTAATTAAGATGAAAATCAATGAAGAAAAAGCTAATGGTATTGTAATCTCCGGAGATAATATTGTTTATGCAAAGGCAATTAGAAAACCAAATGCTAATACAAATATAATTCAAGAAATGTGGTTCAAAGGTTCCCCACAAAAAGCAAAAGAACTATTAAATAAAATGAAAGAGTTTCAAATAATCCCTCCTAGTCAGCGAAAAAAGGATATAGACGATGCTCAAAATGTTTCTATATCTGGAGACACGAAATATGAACAGAGTAAGACTATATAAGCTGAGTAAGTGTCTGTAAATAGGATACTCACGCTGACATCATAATAAAATGTTTAAATTAATATTCGGAATAATCAAATGGAGCATAAGACTTTTAGTCTTAATCCTACTATTAGTTTTTCCAATAATTGTTTTCAATGAAGATCCTTTTACTTTCTATTGGGATAAAATTTTAATTCTTTGGGAAGTAGTTAAAGAATCACATGCAATGGAAAAAGTAATTGAATTCTTTAAATAATTCTATTTGTTACCACTATTAAGTGTTGGGAAAGATTTATAAACCATTAATTCTTTAAATGCATATGGAAATCAACTGGATGTATATTTTAATGTTCATTGTATTGCTAGTTACATTAGATAAAGTAATTACTGTAATCAATATTAAAACAGTTGAAAAAAACTTTCCAGAAGTTAATAGTTTAGATATAGAAAAAAATCCACTAGCAAAAGAATTCTTTAAACAATATGGATTAACAGGAGGAACAATGTTATACTGGTTATTTTCAATCTTAACTTTTATAGTCGCACTGTTCTTACTAAAATGGTGTCTATCCTTATTTCATGTTACAAATGCTTTGTCCATTAGTTTATGGATCTTAACAATTTGGTATTTTATAGTGATAGGGAACAATGCTTACTTCTTATTAAAGTTCAGTAAGATAATACCGTAATAAAATGGAAAAAATAAAAATGGAAAATATAGAAAAGTTAGAGGAAGTGTATGATTTTGTTTACACCTGTGAAAAGTGTAACACAAAGTATGGATGTGATATGGAAGAAAAAGCTCCACATCTTTGTCCTATTTGCGAATCGAATTCTTTCTTTAATAAATAAAAATTATATTGTTACTACTATTTAGTGATGAGAAAGATTTATAAAGGGTAGTTTCTTGGAGTAACTATTATAGAATGGTAAAATTGGAAGGAAACAATAATGCAAACATATAATCTTTTAAGTTGTAAGGGATTTATTGTTGAAAATGCTAGCACAACTTTAGATATTGGAGGAGCTTGTTCTATGGCTAGATTAGGTCTAGTTGGATTGTTTTTTATAAATGCTTTAGTTAGAAAATGGGGAGGCGAAGAAATGGATATTGATTATAACTTTTGGATGGGAATGGTTGGAGCTTTCTTTGGATATATAATTCCTTTAACAATTTCAGGTAGTCTTAAATTCTCATTTATAATCGGGTTACTTGCAATGCTCGCATTAGGATATGGTTCAGGATTAATCTTCGGGGGTGGAGATGATGGATATTAAAAAGTTAAATAAATACTCAGGTGCTATCTTCGGAGGTGGAGATGATGGATATTAAAAAGTTAAATAAATACTCAGGATTAATCTTCGGAGGTGGAGATGATGGATATTAAAAAGTTAGATAAACCTATTGAAATTAATTTAGAGCAGTATGAATGTAATTCTTGTAAGGAAAAATTTTATATTAATTCTGAGGATAAAGATATAACAGAAATGCAATGTCCTTTCTGTGGAGAACAAACAATAAACATAAGAATCTTCGATATAGAAATTAAAGGTATAGGAGAATATTAAAAATGACAAATCAATTAAAACCCCTTACAATTACAAAAGTAGTCTCAAGAGATTTTATTACAGACTTTATAGCAAGTTTTCAAAATATGATTGGAGCAAATTTAACTGGCTATGAAAAAATGGTAAAGAAAGGAATGAACCAAATACAAAAAGAGTTAGAAGAACATAAACTTAAATTAAAATGGTATCGTTATGAAATAACCCAATTAACCAACGGGGCTGTTTCAATCACATTGTATGGAGATAAAATATGAGAATCTTTTCTCTCCTTATTTTAATTGGAATAATTGCTCTAATGTTTGCAGGACAATCACTTTATACTTCTGATTTAGAAAAAGGAGAAATTAGAGATATTTATAATTATACTTCAAACAATGTAAACTGGAATAGTTCCATAGCAGATTCTGTTTCAAAATCTTTTAATAGCAATTCAGAATTACAACAATTAGATATTAATATTAATAGATTTGGGAATATACTTAGTTCTTTTGTTAATTTCGTTGGATATAGTTTTACAGAATTATTAAATTGGAGTGTAGAATATGGGTATGAACATCCAGAATATGATTTAAAATTCTTTTTGGATTTTTTAATTAAGATACTTTGGATATTTATAATCCTTGCTTTAATTCCTTTAATCATTCCACTCCTTGCATTAATCTGTATAATGTTTAAAGGAGTTATATGGTTATATAAAAAGATATTTAAAAAAGAAGATGACTAAAAAAACAAAAGAAAAATATTCCTATTGCTTTCCAAACTTTTTAGCAAAAGCAATGGCTAAAGTAGATTTTAGAGCACAGATGGAATCTGGAATGTTATCTCAATTCTTTTTGATAGTTGGATTATCAATCATGATGTTATACCTTATATTCACACAGCAATCATCAGGATGGTATAAGTTTATGATTATATTTAATCTTGCATGCGGCTGGGTTTTAATTAGTAGCTATTTAATTACAACCTATCAACAATATACTTCATATATGGAGGCAATGGGATACAATCCCGAAGAAGAAAAAAGAGAAGTAAAAAAAAGAGGTAATATTTTTAAAAGAATTTATTTAGCTTTTAAAAGGAAAAAGAACAATCCTTTAGAAAAAGAGACAATTAATGAATCTCATTCTCTAAGTGATGACCTTGAGAATAAAGAAGAACCAGTAGAAATTAAAAAAGAGGATATTTTATAAAATTACAAAGGAGGTATAAACACATGGAAAACAAAATTGAGGGACTAAGTGAAATAGATGATTTTGAAGAGGAAGAAGAAGACTTTGAAAAAGAAGAAATCAAAGAAACTAAGAGACCAGCTAAAACTAAAATAGTAAAAGAGGTTGAAAAAGAAATTCCTGTTGAAAGGTATGTAGCCTTTTATCAAGAACCAAGATTGGGAATTGTAGATACAATTACTAATGAAGTAATAGTTGAAGGATTAACAGATCTTCCAACTGCAAAACTAGAAGCAATTAAACTTAATAAACTTGATAAGATAGGTACTGTAACCGGAGTAGATTAAAATGAAAAATAAAAAAACATTAAGCAATGCAGAAAAGAAAAGTGTATGGACATTTTTTACGATATTATTTCCGTCATTAATCTTATGTATTATTCTAGCATTTCCTAGAAGTATAGAATTAAGCACTCTTGCGATTCTTCTATTTATCTACCAAGCTATAATTTTAAAAAGTTTTATAGAAACTTATTACGGAAAACCAATGTAATCTTTTAGAAGATTACATTTTTTATTTTAAAAATGATAAGATTAGTATTTACCAAAATTAGAGAAACATTTAGAATAACTATCAATGATAGAATTATTAATTATAATGATAAAAAGTTTCCAAAGGGATTTCAATTTCTACCTAAAGATCCTCACTTTAAAACAATTATAGTTATGTCTAGAAATAGATTACCTCTAGATATTATTAAGTGGATTGAAGATGCAAACAAAGGTAAAAATTTAGAGGAGTATAACAATGCAAAAGATGATGAAGCATTAGCTGAAATAGTAATTAGAGATGCTAGAGTAAATGGATGTGTATACCACGGAAGAGGTAAAGAAGAAATTATTTCTCGGGAGATAGGAAAATCTCAGGAGATAGAAAAATGACGTTGGATTCAGTCTTAAATGTTTTAGTTCCTATTATTATCTTTGGAGGGATTATCATATTCATATATAGCAAAGCTAAGAAACCTATAGATACTTTCTTTGGTAAACTAAAAGATTTAATTCAAAAAGCTCTTAATCCTTCAGAAAGTGATGAAGAAGATTCTTCTGAAGAACACAGAATAGAATACCGGGGTGCGGAATGGTAAAGGATTGGGATAAAATAGATGAAGTCTGTCCTACTTGTGGCCAGGTTACAAAAGTTCAAAGAGGGTTAACTAAACAAAATCTCCTAAAACTATTTAGAGTACCTAATCTACAAGATATATTAATTTTTATAATGTTGGTGTTGTTTATCTTAACAGTATTATCCTATGAACATGAAATAAAACCTTATAAAGATCTAATAGAACATCCACAAGAACTTTGTGATTTTTATTTTTATAATGTTATGCACGGGAATTTTGGTGATGAAAGAATAGAAGACTTTAAGAATTTTACAATAATACAAATAGAGAACGAATGAAAAAAGTAAATAAAGAAATTCCATATGTTTATGTTTTTATTTACCATAAACTAAGACAAAAGTTTCCTGCAAATACGTATATGAAACCAAAAGAATTCTTAGAAATAATAAAAAGAGTTTGTAGAGTACCAAAAACATTACACTATCCTATTCTAGGCCAAATGGAAGAATGTAATCTTATAAAAAGGATTAACCACCAGAAATATAAACTATTAGCTTCAGATTGTGAAAAAATGCTTAATGAGGCAAGATTTAAAAATTGTTGGCTTATTTAAAACTATTCGTAACCAATATTAGTTCTCCACTCTCTAAAGTAATCTTTTGCCCCAAATAAAACAAGAGAATCACAATCAAGAGCTTTAGCCATTCTTATCTTTATTAAAGAAGTTGGGATCCATTCTCCATTAACAATTTTAGACATTGTTCCTATTGCAATACCTATTTCATCCGCTAGCTTATTTTGACTTATCCCCCTTCTTAACAAAAGGACTCTTACTCTATCCTTTAATGATATCTCTGAATGAACTGAAACATCCTTAGTGATAAAAAAAGGTTTTATCAAGTGTTTGCTTGTTTCAGTATATTTTTCTTCCATTATACCCTTAAATAAGAAACAGTACTATTTAAACCTTTCTATTAACTAACTAGTAATAAATTAACTACTAACAGAATTATATGCTCAAGGATTAATAAGAATACCTAACCACTAGCAGAATTATATGCTCAAGGATTAATAAGAATACCTAACCACTAGCAGAATTATATGCTCCAGGATTAATAAGAATACCTAACCACTAGCAGAATTATATGCTCCAAGGATTAATAAGAATACCTAACCACTAGCAGAATTATATGCTCCAACACCTAAACCAAGAGCTGCTCCTGCAATTACTACACAACCAATCATTTTAGCTCCATCCCATGAGGCCTTAACTACTTTCTTTCCTGTATCTTTTCCCCAAAATAAATTATCTTGTTTTGTCATTTTACTTCTGTCTCTCCTTACTTCCAAAGGCCATAGCCAATCCTCCAACAACTACTGTTGCTACTGCTCTTGAACCTCTAAACGCTGATTTAACAACTCTCTTTCCGGTACTATCATCAAAAGAATATTCTCCACTATCTTCTAATGTCATTTTAAAGTTTATTGACCATGCCTGCTGTTGCTCCAATTAATGGAATACCAACTAACATTGTTGTTGCTCCTTTTATCATTTTCTTTGGACTAATATTTTCTGTCTTTATATCTTTTTCAGTTGGTAACATTTTAAGTGATTCGCCAACTAATCCCAAAGACATTACTCCTGGAATAACTCCTGCTATTGTTTTTGCTGTGCTCATATTTTTGACCTCCTTTTCATTTTGTTTATCATTTATCTAAGTAATTTATGATCATGATCGTTGTTTCCTTTTTCTGCTTTCATAGTGTTAAGATTAATTTTATGTTTATGAAACATTTTAGTTTCAGTATACTTATCACCATCATCCCATCTATGAACATGTCCATAATCAAATGTTGTTGAATTTGCCATATTATTTCTTACCCCCTTTCATTTTAATTACCATTTATTTAATTAATCCCTCCAATTTTTTCAACATCTAAAACTTCTGTTTTAAATCCAAGCTCTTCATCCCTTTTTTTCATTTTTTTCATCATCCTTTCATTTATCTCTTTAATTTCTTCTTGAGTCAATTTATGTCCTTCGCCTTGTCTCAATCTATCAAAAGGTTTACAATCCCTAGAATTAGTTAATCTATCTCCATCTGCATTTCCATAAGGTTTTAATAATGGAAATCTAGCTTTAGCTTGTTTCCAAGATAAATTTTTAATGTTCATAGGAACTTTTGGTTTAAATGTAGTTGTTTTCTTTATCATTTTAATTATTTTTAATAAAAGTCATTTTATCATTAATTACTACAGGATATATCCCAAAACTTTTAGTAACATCTTTTCTTTTCTTTATTTTTTCTAACTCCTTTTTAAATGTTTCCATTGCTCTTTTTTTAGAAATATCTGTTGTTGCAATCGCTTGTGATAATCTTATTACCTTCCCACTTTTTTTATCTCTTCCAATATTAACTGAAATAATTGCTCCATAACTTTTTTGTTCTTTTTTCTTTATCATCTTCTTAACCTCCTTTTAGCTATTTGTCTTTGTGGTGTACGATTAAATTGATTACCTACTCTTAATAAATTAGCCTTCTCACTTATTGCTGTAACTCTTGGTTCTCTAACAATTCCTTTTTGAGTTGGCATTACTCTTTGCTGTTGATATCCTTGTTGAGGCATTTGAACTGGTCTTCCATATTCATCAACATAAGTTTGTGGTTGTTGTCTTACTCCTCCTAGTCTACTAATCCCTGTCCCAATTCTACTTACTCCATCAACAAACCTCCTAGCAACTCCTGGACCTTGTTTAGGTTGAGCATATTCCATTTCTTGTTGTTGAGCTTGTTGTTGAGCTTGTTGTTGAGCTAAAGCAACATTCATTTCATGTACTTGGTCAGGCTCTGCTAAAAAAGAATCATCTGCTCCAGATTGAAATCTTGGATCTTGTTGCATGGCAATTTGTTCTGCCTGCATTTGCCTTTGTTCCATTTGGGATTTGAAAGCTAACTCTTGTTGAACTCTTGCTAGTCTAGCGTCAGCTTTAGCCTTAGCCATCATTTTTTTATAAATATGTGTTGGAACTTTTACTGCTCCTACTCCAGGAACATATCTTACTTTATATGTTTCTTTTGGTCTTCCTCTTCCTTTCTTCCCAGTTTTTTTAGCAGTTGATGTTAGAGCTTTTACAATAGAACCTTTTGGGGCAATCTTAGAAATAACTTTTCTTGCAGTTCTAGAAATAGCAACATCTGCTTCTCTAGTTTCTTTAGAAACTGGAGTTGAATAAGGTTTTGTAAAATATGATTTAATCTTATCTCTTCTATCTTGTTTTGCCTTTTGTTCTTCTCTTCGCTCTCTTTCTATACCTTTTTTAGCATATTCAATGGCTACTTTTCTTTCTTTCCTAATTCCTTTTTTAGCTGTCTTAATTGCATCTTCCTTTTTTCTTGATTGCTCAATTAAATCTTGTACTGTTGTCATTTTATTTATTTGTCGTTTTCGTAAAATAAATACGATACGATGTTATTTAAATGTTTGTCTTTCATCTTTAACTATTTCCTAATTTAACTATTTCCCAATTTAACTAAAGGAGATAATGCTAATATCAAAAAGATTATTGTTAATAAAATTGCATAGACTGAATAACCATATCCAATTGACATTGCTAATACAAAAAACAAAAGAAAATTTAATGTAGTAACTTGAGAAACTTTTCCAATTACAAAAATTATCCACATTAATCCAACCATTGCAAATACAGCCATCCAAAAACTTTGGAATAAATCTATCACTAACAACGTCCAGAGATCAATCATTTCATATTCCTCCTAATATTTAAACTATTAAATTTTATCATCCTGTATCCCTCCCTGACCACCATTGTAAACAAGCAAGAACATAAAAAATTGCAAGCAACCCCCCTGTAAAAATCCAAGCATAAATACTTAATGGACAAACCTCTCCAACTACACATCCAAAGAATGCTGGATCTCTTGTAAATACACTATACAATGAAGCAATTGGAACTGCCCCAATACCAAGTAAAAGAGTAAAAACTGGGAAGAACAAAGCAGTATCACTTTTTGTCACTAAATAAACTCCGACTCCTATCAATCCCCCCACTGCAGTTAATCCAACAAAGATACCTAATAAATCTGTACCGCTCCATCCACTTGGATTAGCCACAAAATTCCAAATCATAGTTTCATTTGAACTATAACCCGTTAGATCATAAGTAGGAGTAAAAACTTGATCATACATCATAATAACTGCTTGAATAACAATCATAAACATAATTACATTTACTAATTTCATTTTACATCTGAGCCCTCCTATTTATAGTTATATAATAAGTTAAAGTATTTATACTACATAAAAAAGCTAAGATATAATTATTAATAACATTTCTAATTGTATCACTTAAAGCCGGATTAGAAATTAGATTATTAAAATAAAATAATCCTTGACTAGTCGTTCCTCCAACCATACTTCCTGCCCAAATCATTCCAGTCATAACAAGTAAAAATGCTCCTGGATTTGTAGTATCAATACCAAAATTAAGATTTAAAGTAGCAATTGCTATACACATAAAAAAGAAAATAGCAACAAGCCTATTAAAATCTGCGGTGTTATCTTCATCCCCCCATTCATTTAATATAAAAACTAAATCATGGATAAAAGTTGTAAATCCAGCCTTACCTTCAGTAGGAATATCTATTTCGATCCAATGAGCATCTCCTTCTAATAAGATAGTCCCATTTCCTACATCAACATAATATTTTCCTTTTAAGTCAGCTCCATTTGTAACATTATATAAAAAGTATAAAATACATCCACTAACAGTACAAGAAGAATCTGTAGAATTTAAAACAACTTCATTAGAAGAATTAACAACTCTAAAAGAAGCATTTATAATATTATCTTTTGAAGAATAAATATAGTATGTAAAGTTGTGAACTCCTTCTTGAATAATTCCTTCTCGTGGTCCTCTAGAATACTTAAGTCCTTCTATTTGAGAAGTATAAGTTGTGCACTAGCTCCACATTGTAATTGTTGAGTATACTGCGTTTGGGTTGGCCTAATTGTAACAGTTTCTCCAGTACAATCAGTTGAAACAAAAGTAAAGGTATGGTCATAATCTGGATTAACCCAAAAAGTAACTGTTCCTGCACTATCTGTTGTTTCTTGCCCAACTACTGTTGATACCCCCGAGAAATCTCTTTCAACTGTTACTTCTGCACCAATAACTGCATCTCCATCTTGATCAACAACTTGTATTAAAGCATAAATTCCATCAGCACTTGAAAGAAGGTATAAAATTTTATTAGTTGTTGTGTTAGTTAAATCACTTGAAGCATCGTACTTTCTTTGAGGATATCCTGCTGAAGCAAATTGTAATGAACGAGTATTATGCATTGTATTATTTCCAGCACTTAAGCAAAAAGGATAATAGTAATTTTCAGAATTATTACTAAATAATAAAGATTTTGTAACTGTTCCACTTCCTAAATAATAACTCCAAGTAGAAGAATCTATTGTAGCATTTACATTAGAAGAAGTTCCTTCATCCATAAAAGTAAAATTAATATACGGATGTATTAATGTAGCATTACATAATCCTAGCCATGCAGGATTTACTGTTTGATTATGAGAAGTAGAATTTATATGTGCTCCTCCATATGTAAAATCCCAATAAAATGTTTTGTTTCCTTCTGAAGCTGGAATATCAAATGGAGTTGAAGTAAATATAGTTCCTGACTTTGTTGAAGAATGTGCAATTCCATTATGTACTAAATTTGCAGAGGTTAAACTAGAATTTGCTGTTGTGTTTATTATAAAATATTCTAATTGAGTTTCATAAGTAGAAGAGTTATAAGATTCTGAATTAAGCTTTATTTGAACTATTGAAAAAGTTCGATTCTCACTCCATTTACAAGTACTTTCATTATCACATACATAAACACTCCAATTATAATCTCCTAAAGAAGAAAAAGCTTTTGTAAAAATTATTTCATCTTCAGTTCCAGATATTGATTTAGTTTCATTTAACCCTCCATTAAAATATAAAGAAATATTTGCTAATT
>FUWD013378089.1_pt1 | contig 32323 bp, 33 predicted proteins | sample 1063281 | NCBI WGS metagenome assembly FUWD01 (sample SAMEA79048168, study PRJEB19326) | metagenome | biome: marine | reverse complement strand
AATTTGGCAAGGCCTTTTCCGTGGATAGTGATTCCAATTGCTCGAAAGGTGTTGCGTTCTTTCGTAGAACACCTGGTGATTGATGCAACCCCAGCCAAGTTGAGCAGAAGCATCTCTCGACTGTCGAATCAGGGTTCAACGCTAAACATCAACTTATTGGGAGAAGCGGTTCTTGGAAACATAGAAGCCGACCGCCGGTTGCAAAAGGTGAAAGAAGTGCTATCCAGGCCGGACGTCGAATACGTCTCGGTAAAGGTTTCAGCAATTGTCTCACCTCACTCACCTTGGTCCTTCAACGAAACCGTTCATGACGTAATCGAGCGGCTCACTCCGCTATACCGAATTGCCTCCGAGTCCAAAAAACAAAAGTTTATAAATCTAGACATGGAGGAATACCACGACCTAGACATGACAATGGCGGTATTCAAAGGCATCCTGTCGAAACCAGAATTCGCTCAACTTCAGGCTGGAATCGTGCTGCAGGCCTATTTGCCAGATGCAGTCAGGGCCATGATAGATATTCAGCAGTTTGCCGCCGCCCGAGTTTTTGCTGGCGGTGCTCCCGTGAAGGTGAGGGTCGTAAAAGGCGCAAACCTCCCAATGGAAAAGTGACGCCGAAACCCATGTTGGCCGCTGCACGGTGATCTAGGCGCAGCCGATGCCAACTACAAGCGAGTCTGAACTACGCGCTTACCGAAGGCCGAGTAAAAACGTTCGAATCGGAGTGCGGACATAACCTATTCGATCTTGCTTTTGCTTGGCTATTGGCCTCACAGCGAAATGCCCAGGACGGCATGGATTTCGAAATGCTGCTCGGTATGGCAGAGGCTCAGGCCAATGTCATCCGGAAAACCGTTGGGACTCTCGTTCTTTATACCCCCGTTGTTCACCCGCAGGAATTCGATGTTGCCATTGCCTATCTGATTAGGCGACTAGAGGAGGGCGCGTCTAAGGAGAACTTCCTATCCAACGCGTTTAGGTTGACCGACCCAGATGTTTTCCAAGTCGAAGAAGAGCGCTTTAGGGTTTCGTTGAATATCCTTGATTTGGAAATTCCAATTCCTAATCGACTACAGGACCGCCACAACGACGTCGCATTTCCGCCAGCCGGAGGCTTCACAAATTCCGCAGACACCGACCCATCTTTAGCTGGCAACCGAGCCTGGGGTTATGAAATTATTGGCCGTGCTGGCATCAGCGACATCGGGTTTGACCTAGTAGCGAACCAAACAATCACCAACGAAGCCGAGCTTCAAAAGATTATGGTCAGGGTCGTTGACGGCGGCGCACGCTGGGGCCAAGAGTCATTGCCGACCAGGGCTGCAAAGCTTCACGAAATTGGCGTGGCAATGGAGAGCAACAGGGGACGTTTAATAGAGGTCGCCATGGCGGAGGCCGGCAAGACTATCGATCAAGCCGACACTGAGATTTCAGAGGCAGTTGATTTTGCCCACTACTACGCCCAGCGAGCGCTTGAACTGGACAAAATAGATGGGGCGGCAGCCGTGCCATTTGCTGTCACCGTTGTGACTCCACCGTGGAATTTCCCAATTGCCATTCCAGCCGGTGGCGCACTGGCTGCTCTGGCCGCCGGTTCCGCGGTTATTTTCAAGCCAGCGGGAGCCGCCGCTAGATGCGGTGCGGTTCTCGCAGACATAATTTCTAAAGTTATCGACCAAGACGTGTTTGTCCCGGTTCAACTAAGCGAGTCCGGGTTGGGTAAGCAGCTTCTGTCCCATCCTGATGTTGATCAAGTAATCCTGACCGGAGGGTACGAAACGGCTCAGCTATTCAAGAGCTTCCGCCCGAACATGAGACTACTGGCCGAAACCAGCGGTAAGAACGCAATCATCGTCACCGAGAGCGCGGATTATGATCTGGCGGCAAAAGACATTGCCTACTCAGCCTTTGGTCATGCCGGCCAGAAATGTTCGGCTAGTTCGCTCGTGATCTTGGTTGGCGCTGCGAAAAAATCAAAGCGATTCTTTCGTCAGCTACACGACGCGGTTAGCAGCATGCACGTTGGTCACGCCAATGACCCGAAGACCCAAATGGGCCCAATGATTAGTGTTCCCGAAGGAAAACTACTCAAGGGGCTAACAAAGCTTGACCGCGGGGAAAAATGGCTACTTCAGCCGTCCCAGTTGGATGAAACTGGAAAACTGTGGTCCCCGGGAATCCGTGTAAAAGTCAGGCCAAATTCCACCAGCCACCTGACCGAATATTTCGGTCCAGTTTTGTCGATCATGATTGCGCCAGACTTGGAAGCAGCAATTGCACTTCAGAATGCGGTCGATTACGGTCTAACAACTGGCATTCACTCCCTGGATCCAGTGGAAATAGATACCTGGCTTGCCACAATTCAGGCTGGAAACCTCTACGTAAACCGCGGGATCACCGGTGCTATCGTTCAGCGTCAGCCCTTCGGAGGCTGGAAGCGATCGAGTGTCGGCCCCAGCACTAAAGCTGGTGGACCGAATTACATCCTTAGCCTGACCAACTGGAAGAGCTCGCATTCGACTGCTAGTGCTGAGATCCTGAACAAGAATGTGAACCAGCTGCTCGCTATAGCTCAGCTAACGGATTTGTCAGACGCTGAGATGGAATCACTTATTCGCGCTGCCAAGTCTGACCAAGTGGCCCTAACAGAAACCTTCGGCAACGCTACTGATCCTTCTAACCTGGACAGCGAGAGGAATGTTCTTCGCTACCGAAGAAGCGATTGCGTGCTTCGTATTGACAAGACTGCGACCAGTCAAGAAACCATGAGAGCTCTATCTATCGCTCTAGTGCTGGGGAACCTCGACATCAGTGCTTTTGAATTGGACAAGAACGTAATCTCCCTGCTAAAAAAATCCGGTTTGCGGGTTGGCATACAAGACCAGGAGGGCTTTGAAAAGAGGTTAGCAGCGAGCCCACGACGAGTTCGACTAGTTGGTAATGCACCAGAAGTCGATGCCAACAGCGCCCTTTCCAACTGCGACGTTGCTGTTTACAGTCATGAGCTGACCGAATCTGGACGAATTGAACTGTTGCCATATTTCAAGGAGCAGTCCGTAACCGTGACTGGCCACAGGTTCGGAACCCCGGTTCAGTTTGTTGCCGAGCTGAGCATCTAATTGACAGGAGCTTCTAAGGAAACGGCTCGTTATTTTAGGGACTAATCTCCTAAACTGTTGAGTTGTTAGTTCGGCCACCAATCAAAGAGGTAATTCGTTGTCAAATATTTCCAGACTGTCGCTAGCCAATCGCGCTGTTGTTGCGCTAATTACCTTGATCATCGGTGTATTTGGCCTGCTGTCCGTTGGAAACCTAAAACAAGAACTAATTCCGTCCATCCAGATTCCATCGGCTGCAATTGTGACCTCATACGCGGGAGCATCGCCCGAGGTTGTGGACAGTCAAGTTTCGGTAATTATCGAAAACGCGGTAATTGGGCTTGAGGGATTGGAATCGACCAGTGTCACCTCTTCAACCGGTTTATCGGTCCTACGAGTCTCTTTCGAGTTCGGGACCAGCACCTCTGATGCGACTGAAAGGCTAAATAGCGCCATTAGTGCAGTTGAGGCCTTGCTTCCTGCAGATGTGAACCCTCAAGTTATCTCGGGCAGCTTTGACTCGGTTCCAATCATCGTCCTTGCAATTTCGGCAAATAATGGTGATAACGAGAGCCTCAGCGCAGAGCTTGACAAGATTGCACCTTCGGTTTTCCAGCAAGTAGATGGAATTAGAGACATTGCCGTTTCCGGAGGTAAGCAAAAAAGACTTAATTTGGAACTTGACCAAGTAGCTCTTGCTCAAAATGGCCTTAGCCAACGAGACATCTCCGCAGCGCTGCGTGCTAATGGGCTGGTTTTGCCGGTGGGCTCTCTGACTGACTCAGATGGCAGCATTTCCATTCAGATGGGAAATGCTGTCGACACAGTTTCTTTAATGGAGTCACTCCCTCTAGTATCTGCCACTCCGAATCCAAGCGCGCTTGGCGTTGTGACAATTGGAGATATTGCAACAGTCACCTATGAGGATGCTCCGATCACCTCAATTGCCCGAACGAATGGCAATGAAACCCTAGCCATTTCGATAACGAAGACTCCGGACGGCAACTCAGTTGACGTTTCCCGCGGAATCCAGGATCTAATTCCTGACTTGAAGGCTGCTCTGGCAACAGACGTGACAGTGGTCACTATTTTCGACCAGGCGCCATTTATTGAAGAGAGCATCAAGGACTTGACGGTGGAGGGGCTACTAGGTCTCGGGTTTGCAATCATCGTGATCTTGATTTTCCTGTTGAGCGTGAAGTCCACGATCATTACTGCTATTTCGATTCCGACATCATTGCTTATAACTTTTATCGCTTTGGAGTTTGCGGATTACTCCCTAAACCTTTTGACCCTGGGTGCTCTGACAATCGCAATTGGCCGCGTAGTAGATGACTCGATTGTGGTTATCGAGAACATAAACCGACACCTTAGCTATGGCGAGGAACGCGTGAAAGCAGTTCTCTCCGGAGTCAAGGAAGTCGCCTTGGCAATCACATCTTCGACCCTAGCCACCGTTGCAGTCTTCCTTCCTATCGCCCTAGTTTCCGGATTAGTTGGTGAGCTGTTCCGTCCCTTCGCATTCACTGTTGCAATAGCGTTGCTCGCCTCACTGCTTGTGTCGCTAACCATCGTTCCGGTCTTGGCTTATTGGTTCCTTCGCATGCCAAAGCGTCTTTTGGCAGTTCAAGCAGCAGACCCGGTTGCCTTCGAGGCGAACCAGCGCGAGATTGAGGAGCAACGTGAAAAGCGAAGCCTTCTTCAGCGCGGTTATATTCCTATCCTTAATGGCACCAAGAATCACCCGTGGGTCACTCTGACAGCAGCAGTATTGATCTTGGGCTACACGCTCTCACTTGTTCCACTTTTGAAAACGAATTTCATTGATGGAGGTGGCTCAAACCAGTTCGACGCACAGCTGAGCATGCCAACCAATGCAACCCTTGAAGAACAGGACAAGGCCTCGGCTCTTCTTGAAAACCAAATCATGGCTCTCGACGGTGTCGAAGTAGTACAAAGCACCATCGGATCATCTGGAGCCGATGGCAGGGTTGCCTTTGGCAGGGCAGCCTCAGGCGTGCGCCTGACAATAACCGCAGAAGATGGTGTGGACGTGGAAATCCTTCAAACATCGGTACGTCAGCTTGAAGTAGCCTCGGGAAGCGAAATCACAGTCTCGACTGGAGGTGGCTTTGGTTCCAGCGAAACAATTGACATTGAAGTGCTCGCAAGTGACCCCGCGCTTCTTCAGGACTCTGTAAACAGCCTTGTGGCAGGGCTGGCTGATGTTCAGAACGTTAGTTCAATCACAACAACTTTGGACGCGGATCAAAGAGTACTTGAGGTAGTTGTAGACAGGCAGAAAGCCGCAAGTTACTTGTTGACTGAAACCACGGTTACCGGAATAGTTGCATCTCAACTTCGCCCTTCATCGCTTGGCACCTTGAACATCGAGGGTAAAGACGCTGATGTTTATATCTCCGGTGCCCAAGCTCCAGAGTCCATTGACGAGGTGAAAGCTTTGTCAATTCCGACATTCCAAGGTCCCGTTCGTCTCGACAGCATTGCGACTATCACTGAAGTTCTAAAGCCAACCTCAATAACGTCTGAGAGAGGTAACCGCACCGCCACAGTTTCACTAGCCCCAATTGGTGAAGACTAGGAGCTATTTCAGCCGACATTACCGAGACTTGGCTCTAATTGAACTTCCGGCCGGTGCCGAGGCAATCGTCGGTGGAGCGGCCGCAGATCAGGCCGAGAGCTTCAGTCAGCTGGGCACAGCCGTGCTCGCAGCGATTGCCATTGTCTATATTGTCATGGTCGCAACATTTGGCAGCCTGATTCAGCCGCTGTTGCTGCTGGTCTCAATTCCGTTTGCAGCAATTGGAGCTCTAGGGCTGCTACTGATCACAGACACAGCACTTGGAGTTCCTGCGCTAATAGGAATGCTGCTGCTGGTTGGGCTGGTGGTAACCAACGCGATTGTGTTGCTAGACCTGGTGAATCAATATCGCAAGAAGGGCATAAGTGTCGAAGAGTCTCTGATTGCTGGAGCAAGGCAAAGACTAAGACCGATTTTAATGACCGCTTTTGCGACGATCTTCGCCCTTACTCCCCTGGCGCTTGGCGTGACTGGTAACTCCGGGTTTATTTCTAAGCCACTAGCAATAGTCGTGATTGGCGGCCTTGTTTCCTCGACGCTTTTGACCCTAATTCTTGTCCCGGTTCTCTACTGGCTCGTAGAGGGCCGAAAGGAACGCAAGGTCATCAGGGTGAACCGTCGCCTAGGCAAAAAAGAGGCTCGTTTAGCTAAGAAAGCAGCTCTAGGTAAGAACGCGATCTCGGCTTCAGAAGCAAACTCAGTCGCTTCGGAAGCGGTCTTGACGGACACTCTGCCGAATCCCGAAGCTGTTCAAGAAACCGCTGAGGCAGTCGCTCCTGATGAAGAACTCGCTGACGAAGAAGCTCTGGAGGAACAAGCGCCTGAGCAAACTTTCCAACCGGCAACAGCATCTTCGGCCCCAGAACTAGCTTGGACCGAAGAACCTATTGAAGTCGAGCTGGACGATGAGTCCAGCATGAAATGGGATGAATCTCAAGTTCCAGTTGAGCCAACTCCAGCCGTTACCGGCTTGACCGCTGAAATGCCGGCAACTCAGGAAGAAAATGCCGCGGCGCCAGTGACAAAGAAGGAAATCAAGGCTGCGAAGAAAAAAGATAAGCAGGATCGCAAAGACCAACTTAGGGCCGCCAAAAACCCTCGACACTCGAACGACTAATCGCAGATGTCTTCTTTTATAGTTTGGGTCGACTGCGAAATGACTGGACTCGAGGTCGGTGTTGATGAAATCTGCGAAATTGCAGTAATCGTAACTGACGAAGACCTGAAGCCGGTTCACGAAGGTTTTCAGGTGGTTGTGAAGCCGTCGCGCAAAGCCATGAAGAACATGGGCGAGTTTGTGACCAACATGCACACCGTTTCGGGTTTGATAACTGAGATCCCAAAGGGAATTCCGATTAAGAAGGCCGAGCAGCAGGTGCTTGATTATGTTAAGCAATGGGTCACTGAAAAGGGCACGGCACCCCTTGCAGGAAACTCAATCGGAACTGATCGTATGTTTCTGAACCGTCAAACTCCGGAATTTGACTCGTTTTTGCACTACCGGAACATCGATGTTAGTTCCTTCAAGGAAATGGCAAGGCGCTGGTATCCCAAGATTTACTTCCAGCTCCCCAAAAAAGACGTCAGTCACCGAGCGCTATCGGACATTCAAGAGTCAATTATGGAGCTTCGCTACTACCGCAAAGTATTTCTAGTTCCGGCACCGGGGCCGTCGGCGAAGGAACTAAAGGAAGCAGTTTTAGCTCTAGGGACTGATACACTCTAAAGCGTTCTGGCTTGTCCAGACATGGTGGGTATAGCTCAGCTGGTAGAGCACCTGGTTGTGGTCCAGGGGGTCGCGGGTTCAAGTCCCGTTACTCACCCCAGTAGTTACTTGGCTCTTTCTAATATGAGCGCTCGTACTCTGGATGCGTCGGCTTGGCCGCGCATTTCTTGCATCACTGCTCCGATTACGGCTCCAGCCGCCTGCAGCTTGCCATCCCGAATCTTCTCCATGACATCCGGTTGACTTGCTAGTGCTTTGTCAATGGCCGCAATGAGTGCCCCTTCGTCAGTAACAATCTTCAAGCCACGGCTTTCGATAACTTCGGCTGGTTCGCCCTCTCCTGCCAAGACTCCTGCAACTACGTCTCTTGCGATGCGGTCGGTTAGCTCACCAGAGTCAATCAACTTCTGAATGCTGGCGACTTGCTCTGGAGTAATTGGGAGATCCTGCACGGCTACCTCTTGAACGTTGGCCAATCTGGCAAGTTCACCGGTCCACCATTTTCTAGCTGACTGCGGGCTGGCGCCCGCGGCAACAGTTGCCTCAATCTCATCTAATAAATCAGAATTCAAAACATCTCTAAATTCAAGATCGGCGAAGCCCCAGTCATTCTGAAGGCGCTTTCTCCGGACAGAAGGCTTTTCAGTCAGAGTCAGGCGAATCTCCTCGATCCACTCTTCGCTGGGCTGAACCGGAACCAAATCTGGCTCTGGGAAATAGCGGTAGTCATCGGCGTCGGACTTTGGTCTACCCGCAGAAGTGTGGCCGCGATCTTCGTGCCAGTGCCTGGTTTCCTGAATGATTTTTCCGCCAGCCGCAAGAATGAAGGCCTGGCGCTGAATTTCGTAGCGAACAGTGTTTTCGATGCTCTTCAGGGAGTTCACGTTCTTGGTTTCGGTTCTGGTGCCGAGCTTCTCGGCGCCTTTTTCACGGAGTGAAACGTTTGCATCGCAACGCACGTTTCCACGCTCCATCTTGGCATCGGATACGTTCATGCTCTTTACGATGTCGCGGATAGCTCTGACATAGGTCGCAGCCAGTTCTGGGGCCTTGTCAAGCGCTCCGTAGATAGGTTTAGTGACAATCTCCACCAGTGGCACACCGGCGCGGTTATAGTCCACCAGCGAGTACTCCGCTCCTTGAATTCGGCCGGTTGCTCCACCGACGTGAGTCAGCTTTCCGGCATCCTCCTCCATGTGAGCCCGCTCAATCGGGACCATGAACACTTCGCCGGTTTCGAGTTCAATCGAAATCTCGCCCTCGAAAGCAATTGGTTCGTCAAACTGCGAGGTTTGGAAGTTTTTTGCTAGGTCGGGATAGAAATAGTTTTTTCTAGCGAAGCGGCCATTAGACGCAATCTGACAGTCCAGCGCTAGTCCGATGGCAATTGAAGACTCCACGGCCTTGCGGTTAACCGCTGGCAACGAGCCGGGTAGGCCCAGGCAAGTTGGACAAACATTGGTGTTTGGCTCGGAACCGAAGTTGTTTGCACAACCGCAAAACATTTTGCTCACGGTGTTTAGCTCAACATGGACCTCGAGTCCAATCACTACCTCAAAACGCTCAATGGCGTCTTCGTAGGACATTAGTTGCTCTTTAGCCATTACAGCGCCTCCAAATCGGGCACTCTCGCAATTAGCGAGGCACCCCATTGATCCACATAAAGTTTCTCTACGATGCTTGCGACTCGATACATCTGCCCATCCTGCATCGCTGGGGCAAGAATCTGGACGCCGGACGGCAATCCGTCCTCTGAAGCGAGCCCATTTGGCACTGAGATTCCAGGAATCCCAGCCAAATTCGCAGGAATCGTAGCTATGTCGTTCAGATACATGGCCAGTGGGTCATTGACCTTCTCGCCAATCTTGAATGCCGTGGTTGGTGCTGTGGGGGTTAGCAAGACATCAGCTTGGGTAAACGCCCTAGCCAGATCTTGCTGGATTAGGGTTCTTACTTTTTGAGCCGAGCCGTAGTAAGCGTCGTAATAACCGGAAGAAAGCGCGTAGGTGCCCAGGATAATTCTTCTTTTGACCTCTGGGCCGAAGCCTTGTTCACGAGTGGCAGCCATAACGTTTTCTATGGTCGGGTTTCCATCCGGAGTGACTCTAAGCCCGAATCTAACCGAATCAAATTTCGCTAGGTTTGAAGAAGCCTCTGCGGGCAAAATCAAGTAGTAAGCGGCGACGGCGTATTCAAAGCTCGGGCAATCAACTTCAATAATCTCAGCGCCTGCAGCGGCAAGTTTTTCAATTGTGTCATCGAAACAAGTCTTTACCCCTGGCTGGAAGCCGTCCGAAGACAGTTGCTTCACAACCCCAACCTTGAGGCCTTTGACATCCGCTTTTTTCACAGATTGAACCATGGAGCCCAGGCTATTTGGCAAAGAGGTTGAATCGTGCGGGTCATGCCCACCGATTACATCCTGCAACATGGCGGCATCCATGACGCTGTTGGTCACTGGGCCTATCTGATCTAGAGAGCTAGCAAGGGCGATCAGCCCGTAACGAGAGACTGCCCCGTAGGTCGGCTTTGCACCAACTGAGCCAGTCATGGCTGCTGGGAACCTGATTGAACCTCCAGTGTCGCTACCTATCGCAAGCGGAGCAAGGTGGCCGGCAATAGCGGAACTGGAGCCCCCACCGGAGCCTCCGGGGATCCTGCTTAGGTCCCAAGGGTTCTTGCTAGGTCCGTATGCCGAAAATTCAGTCGAGGAGCCCATTGCAAATTCGTCAAGATTAGTTTTGCCAAGAATCGGCATTGAAGCCTCTCTCAGCTTTCTCACTACGGTTGCATCATATTGAGGCACCCACCCCTCAAGGATCTTTGAACCGGCAGTGGTCGGAGCATCGGTCGTAGTGAGGTTGTCCTTGACCGCAATTGGAACACCGTGGAGAGGAGAGACGGCAGTTCCGTCAGCCAGTTGCTGATCGGCTCTCTTGGCCTGAGCCAGGCTATTTTCACGATTGAAGTAAAGGTATGAGTTGGTCTTTGGGTTCAACTTTTCAAGACGGTCCAAAAACGCAGTAGTTATTTCAACCGAGGAAGCTTTCTTGCTCGAGATAAGACCGGCGAGGGCCGCCGCGCTGGACGAAGTTATTTCAGTCATTTCTAGTCCTCATCCAAGATTGCGTTTACTTTGAAACGGCCTTCAGCACTGTCTGGAGCGCTAGAGAGAGCCTGCAACTGGGAAAGAGACGGCAAGATGACATCCTCGCGATAGACATTTGCCATTGGAATTGGGTGGCTTGTCGCAGCCACATCTCCGGAAACAGCCTTGGTGACGGTGGCAACTGAATCCACGATTATTCCAAGCTCGCCGGCCAACTGCTCAACTTCCTGATCGGTTACCAAAATTCGGGCCAGGGACGCGAGATGGCGAACCAAATCGGGTGTAATTTCAGACATACGGTTTCTCACTTCGTCAATTGGTGTTAATAAGTCAGTCTAGTTCCGTCAAGCGGGCAATTTATCTAGGAACTGCGCTTCGGTGATTACTAAGACACCCAGCGACTCAGCCTTAGTCAACTTCGATCCGGCCCCCGGGCCAGCTACCAAAAAAGCAGTGTTCTTGGATACCGAAGACGAGGCCCTTCCGCCGTTTTCAATTATCAAAGACTCAATAGCTTCCCTCGTCATTGTTTCCATTGAGCCGGTGACAACTATTGACAGATCTGCAAACAGTCCATCGGCTTTGGATAGACCCTGCCTATGCAAAGGATTCGACAGCTGCACTCCTGCGGCTTCCCAGCTAGTGATAATTTGTCGATGCCAGTCCTCGAGATACCAACTGGTTATAGATTCAGCCAGCGTTGGCCCAACGCCATCGACCTCTGCAAGCTGCTCTTGACTGGCTTCGAAAATTGCCCTGAAAGATCCAAAATTATCCGCAAGTGCTCGCGCTGCAACGGGGCCTACATGCCTAATAGATAATGAAACCAAAAAGCGCCAAAGAGGCTTGGTCTTCGCTACTTCCAGGTTCGCCAATAGCTTGATTGCAACCTCTGAGGGTTCACCGTTTTTCTTCCTGAAGAAATCAACAACTTTGTCGTTGCCCTCAGCGTCCTTTTTGGCAAGGCCAGTGTCGGCATCTAATACCTTCGCTTTTATTGGCAGCAGCTTTTCCATTGTGAGCGAAAACAAGTCTGCTTCTGACAAAATTGGGGCAACTTCCGGTTCGACAGGGTTCGTGAGTGCGCTTGCGCTGACATAACCCAGAGCCTCAATATCAAGAGCAGCCCTTGACCCTATGTATGCGATGCGCTCGCGAAGCTGAGCTGGGCAACTATTGGCGTTGGTGCAGCGTAAATCAATGTCACCTAGGCTCGCTGGTTCCAGCTTCGCCTGGCATTCCGGGCAATTAGAAGGCATTACAAAAGCAAGTTCAGAGCCGTCCCTAAGCGAAACAACCGGACCCAAGATCTCTGGAATCACATCACCGGCTTTTCTAAGGACTACGGTGTCGCCGATAAGAACACCTTTTGATTTGACTTGTTCTTGGTTGTGCAGGGTCGCAAATTCAACCTGGCTACCGGCAACAATTACTGGAGCTAGAACTGCGAATGGCGTAGCTCGGCCAGTTCTTCCGATTGAAATTTTTATGTCCAGTAATTTGGTGTTTACCTGCTCAGGCGGATACTTGTAGGCAATGGCCCAGCGCGGGGCCCGAGAAGTTGACCCGAGGCTTTCTTGAGTTGCTAAATCATCCACCTTGATGACTGCCCCATCGATTTCGTGCTCGATAGTTGGTCGTGTTGCTTCCAGTTCGGCAATATATGCCAGAACGAGCTTTGGGGTTTCAAGCACCTGATAGCGCTTGGTTGTCGGAAGTCCCCAGTTCGTAAGTTTTTGATATACCGCGCTTTGGCTAAGAACATCCGCCGACCAAACTCCAAATCCGTGCACCAGCATCTTCAGCGGCCGAGTGGCCGAAACAGCTGGGTCCTTTTGACGAAGTGAACCAGAAGCGCTGTTTCTTGGGTTAGCGAAGGGTTTGCCTCCTTGGGAAACGATTCTGGCGTTTAGTTTCGCAAAATCCTCGAGCTCGAAAAATACCTCGCCTCGCACTTCGACAAGATCTGGATGATTATCGCCCGACAGGCGATGCGGGACACCCTGAATAGTCATCGCATTCTGGGTGATGTCCTCGCCCACTTCGCCATCGCCTCGGGTGGCGGCTCTGATGAGCACCCCGTCTTTGTAGGTCAAGGAAACCGCGAGTCCATCGATTTTTGGTTCACACAAATAGGGTCCTGGGCCAACCCTTTCAGCCCAAGCCAAAAAACCCTCCGAGTCAAAGACATTGTCCAAGCTCATCATCTTTTGACCATGAATAACTTGATCGAACACGCTGCCAGAACCAGACCCGACTTTGGTTGTTAGGGAATCCCCGGCGCCCAGATGCTCCAGCGCTTCTAGCTCTTTTAGTTCCTGCTCGAGTAGATCATATTCAGCATCCGAAATAAGCGATTGGTCTTGTTGGTAATAAGCGTCTCGATATTTCTCAACGAGCGCCCTTAGCTCTTTGATTCTGATCAGCTGATTAGGCAACCGTTGAGACCTTGCTTCTGGCTTCATCTATGGTCATTTGGCCCAAGACTCGAGTTCCGACATAGATCACTGCAGTTTGTCCAGAGGGCACTCCGTAGAGCGGTTCGTTTAGCTGAACATGCATCTGGCCATCAACAATTGCCGCAACGGCTGAAACAGTGTCTCCGTGAGCTCTTACCTGCACATCGCAGTCAAAAGCCTCTTCGGGGTTCTCAAGTGCTTTTCCGCACCAGGTATAGCGAGCGCCGAATAGGTCTGAGATTTCCAGTGCCTCTTCGGGCCCAACCACAATTTCCTTGGTTTTGGGCCTAATTTCCAGTACATATCTTGGCTTGCCGTCAGCTGCTGGAGTTCCAATTTTCAATCCCTTGCGCTGACCAATTGTGAAGCCGACGTGACCGTCGTGCTCTCCCAGCTGATTTCCTTCGCCGTCAACAATCTTGCCTGAATCAGTAGGTACAAACTCTTTCAGCCACTGTCTAGTATCGCCCTCGGGGATAAAGCAAATGTCGTAGCTATCCGGCTTATTTGCGACACTTAGGCCTCTAGCAGCAGCTTCCTGCCTAATCAAATCTTTGGAGGCGGTTGCCCCCAGCGGGAACATAGAGTGCGCTAGCTGATTAGCGTTTAGCACTCCTAATACATAGCTCTGATCCTTAGCCATTTCCCGAGACCGGTGCAGCTCGAGGTTTCCCTCGCCATCCTCAAGGATTGATGCGTAGTGTCCCGTGCAAATTGCCTCGAAGCCAAGTGATAGCCCACGCTCCAATAACGCTGCAAATTTGATGCGCTCATTACAGCGCATACAGGGGTTTGGTGTCCTGCCGGCTTGGTACTCGGCCACAAAGTCATCAACCACATCAAGCTTGAACCGCTCCGAGAAATCCCATACGTAAAAAGGAATGCCGAGCTTATTAGCCGCGCGCTGCGCATCCATCGAGTCCTCTATGGTGCAACAACCCCTGGATCCAGTTCTAAGGGTTCCCGGCATCCTAGAAAGAGCTAAGTGAACACCGATAACATCGTGGCCTTGCTCTACAGCGCGCGCGGCAGCCACAGCGGAATCAACTCCACCACTCATCGCTGCTAAAACACGCATGGCTACAAGTCTAATTTGCCTTTGGGGGTTTACGCGGGAGTTGCCTGGAGGGCCACTGGATGAACTTGCTCCAAGGCAGTCAGAAATTGCTGAACATCCTGAAGGGTCGAGGTTTTACCCAGTGTTACCCTCACGCAAGCAGAGGCCTCCAGGTGACTGAAGCCCATTCCCAATAAGACATGCGACGGACCTAAAACTCCTGCCTGACAAGCCGAACCTGCGGAGACGCAGACTCCTTTTTGATCCAACAGAAATAACATTGCGTCTGACTGCGTCCCTGGGAAAACAAAGTGAGCATTGTATGCAGCTCTGTTGGCTCCTTGCGCTGTGATTATTGCCGAAGGAACAGCCTCCATGACAGCCGCTTCCAGTTGGTCCTTTAGTGCACCCAAACGTGCCATTTCATGATCAAGCTCAGTTACAGCCTCTTTGGCGGCGGCGGCAAAGCTGGCAGCAAGCGGGTAATTCATGGTTCCGGATCTAAGTGAGCGCTCCTGGCCCCCACCATGCACCAATGAAATCGGCTTTGCGCTTCTGGCAACCACGAGGGCTCCGACGCCTATTGGCGCCCCAACCTTATGACCAGACAGCGTCATGGCAGTCAAGCCACTGGCCTGAAAATCAATCGGAACGTGACCGAAGGCCGCTACGGCATCGCTGTGGACAGGAATATCAAACTTGGAAGCAATTTCGGTAATCGCTGGGATATCGGTAATCACGCCGGTCTCGTTGTTTACCCACATCAAACTAATCAGAGCAACCCTTTGACCGTGCTCTTTCACCAAGGAGCGCAAAGAATCCAGATCGATCATGCCGTTAGCCAAGTGCTCCACGAAGACAACCTCGGCATTTTGATTCTCTCCAAGCCACTGAACCGGATCCATTACAGCGTGGTGCTCAGTTCTGGAGGAAATAACTACCTTGCAGTCCGGATTTTTTGTCACCCGATCCCAGAAAATACCCTTGATTGCGTGATTATTGCCCTCGGTGCCCCCGGAGTTGAATATGATCTCGCTACGGTTTGCCCCGCAAGCCTTTGCTACCTTGTCGCGTGATTCCTCTAATAGCTCTCGAGTCGCTCGCCCTTGGCTGTGAACGCTAGAAGGGTTTCCAAGGAAATCCAGCGCTTCGCTCAGGGCTTCCTTGGCACAAGAACGCAGTGATGTGGTCGAGGCATGATCAAGAAAAACTGACATAACCAAATCTTAGTTCTGGTGCTCTCTAATAGAGTGCTGTTATTTGAACAAATGTCCCAAAAGGATGGACATCTAGAAGAGCAGCGTTGCTAGTCTCCGCCTAGCTAGCAGAACTTCTGGGTCACTATCACCGATCAAGATAAACATTTCTAACAACCGGTCGCGAATTTGATCGCGAGCATCGGTGTCGATTTCAAAGCAATCGAGAAGTAAAGCAAGTGAGCCACGAGTATCTCCAGCAATCAGCAACTGATCGGCTTCAAAGAACAGTGGCCCGAGCGGCCCAGTTTGATCTTTTGCCGCAAGCCTCAGCATGAGGTTCACCTGAGCAAGGCCTGCCGTGGCATCGGAATCATTTGGGTATTCAACAATTAGCTTTTCGTAAAGCCTCTTGGCCTCTGGCAAATCGCCTGCGTCAATTGCCCCAACTGCAGCTAAATGCTCCGGGGCAAGTGGTTTTTCCGGTGCTGCGCCGCCCTGGATGCTAACGGTCTGGGTTATGTTCTTTTCCCCGGCCAACTGCAACACCTGGCCCAACACACTTAGCAGCTGTTCTTTAGTGGCCTCACCCTGAAACAAAGGAGCCGGTTGTCCCGCCAAAATAGCGAGCATCGCGGGCGCTTTGTCAACAGCAACGGCCTGAGCCAGCTGAGGGTTTGAAGTGATGTCGATGTCTATACCGGCAAAACGGCCCTGACTGGCTTCAAGGACCTCTAAAACGGCAGCTCTTAGCCTCACGGAAGCCTCGGACTGGTCAGAGACCAGCATCAACACCGGGATGGTTTCAGACAGCGTTAGATAGCGCCTCAGCGTTGGCTCATCACCGGGGACGAGCCAGCCGGTGATAGCAGTGCCAGAGGGTGGCGTTGCCTTATTGGCAAGACCCGAAAGATCCATAGCTCCGAAATTACTCATTACCCGCCCAAGGTTATCGCTGAGAGGAGCTGCTGGGTGGCACCGAGCAGAGTTGCACGTTCATCAGAGCCAGAGGCTGGGACATTGAATAGCAGCATCGCACCGTATTTAGTCTCAATTCCAGTTGCACTGCCGCCAGTGCCCAGCAAAATTGACTCATCGCCAGTGATCGCAACGGCGTCACCAGGCTCCTTGGGAATAATCGTGTAGGTGTCAATCATGTAGAGCGCAACCAGCGCACCGCCCTCGGAGTTCGCCAAGATGACTGGCTGGCTTTCGGCCAAAGCGTGCTCAAAGCTCAAATTCGCATTGCTCAAAGTTTCCTGGAGGCCCAGCTGAACAGCTGAAACATCGGAAACATACTGGTTTTCAGGATCTATCAAAAGTGCCCACGGAGAGTCAAAACCCCGATTCAAAAGATTACCTAAGCCCTCAACAAGGGAAGCCGGATCCATAGACAAGAACTTGTTATCTTCCTTGAGGGCATTAGCCCCAACTATCTCGGCCGGCACCTCCGGGAAGCTGATGTTCGGAAGCAAGTCGGAGTATTGATAAAGCTTGTAATCATCTCTCGGAGACTCTTGGCGAAGGACCAAAACCTGTAGGGCAGTCTCTCCCGTCACGACAATGGTATTTCTAGGCCAAGTGTCGGTTGCACCAGGCAAAAATAGTTGCACTGGGCCGGAAAGAATTTTCGTTGGAGGAATTAGAGAGTCGGTGCTCTTCGCTGCCAGTGCATAGGCCGCTCTTCGAATTTCCAGAGCGGGACCAGTAACCCTAACCTCCAGAGACTCTCTATCCAGAGTGGCATCTGCGACCGCTACTACCTCGGCAATCTCGGTCAAAATTCTTTCAAGCTGACCGCTATCAAGAGTTGCAGTCAGGACACCCGGCTGCCCGAGAGGTTTGGGCGAAATGATTGGGTTTTGATAATCCGGCACGCATCCGGTCAGCATTCCAACCGACAAAGCTAGGCCAACATATTTCATGCCTCTTAGAGCCCTCCTACTCGTCAGGGGTCCATTTCCTGCCTGAGATACGGCTCTCTTGGTCCTGGGGGGCTTGGGCCTTCTAGGGCCTCGGGTATTCCTTCGACTTCTGAACTTCTTGCCGTAGACAAATGCTGCATGAAGTCCTAACAGCGCGCCCAAAAGCATGATCGCTAGTCCTATGCGAGTAATTGGAGCAATCGGAGCTTCAGTTTCCTCCAATTGCCAGGTGACGCGAAGCGTCCTAGGTGCCAGCTCTATACCGGTTGATGCCATAAGGACCGCAACCTCGTTGTTCGGCTCAATAGGCAAAAGAGCGGTTCCATTGCTCAAAATTTCTGTTTTCCAAATGTCCGCACCAACTGGATCATCCAACTCGCCAGCCCCTGGTCTCTCAATTTCCACCAAGCCCGCGATTTGGTTTGTCCTATCCACGGAAAGTCTCATCTCAACGTAGGCAGAATCGCCGAGCCAAGCCACGATGTCTGACTCTCTACCGGTCGCCATGAACACAGCACCGTCGCCAATGGCAAACACCGAGTTCTCGCCCTCATAAGCGCTAAGCACGGAATTGGGGATCAAAACGTAACTGGCCGGCTTAGTAAGCGAGGCCGACGCATTGATAACGCTAATTGGCTGATTCTCAAGTTGATTAGTGAACCCGATGGCGCTGGAAACCAACCCTGTCACAAAGACAAATAGGGCAATCCAAAAACGCATAAACCAGCTCCGAGTACACTTGGGTAGCCACGAAAGTTTACTATTCAACCGAGGATTCAACTTGCCAACTGATTTTAATCGCTTCGAGACAAGCAGGCGAGGCTATGACCCAGAGGCAGTCGAGCGCGAGCTCAACGCCATCAACTCGGAACTTGTCCGAGTCAAAGGGCAGGCTATGGAAAGTGCAGAGGCGCTTCAGCGGGCTCTTGCTCAACTTACACAATCCGAAGCAAAGCTGGTCGGAAGGATGGCTCCAAGTTTTTCAAGCCTTGGAGCCGAGGCCGCGGATCTGCTGATTGGGGCTGAGACCGCCGCCCGAGAGATTGAGAGCGCGGCAGCTGATTCTGCCCAGGAACTTATTGAATCTGCCACTCAGGAAGCAAAGCGGATTGCGCAAAATGCCGAAGATGCCTATCAGGATCAAATTACAGCCTCCGAAAGACGCGTAGCCAGAAGAATTGCCAGTGCAAAACACGACGCCGAACTGCTGATCATGAAGGCAACTACCGAGGCTAAGGACAAGCTGCGAGAAATTGAATTAGAAGTTGCGAGAATGCGCGGACAGGCTGCCACGGAAGTTGCTGCCCTCAAGACCACAGCAGTGCGCGAAGTTGAGGCAAAGAAGGCCGAGCTAGATGCAAAAATTTCTGGGCAAGAACTTCTCAATCTTAAACAACTTGGAATAAAGCAAGCAGCAAAGGATCTGGCTCTAGCGGATTTGGAATCGAAATTAAAAACCCGCAGAAGAGTTGCCGAGAAAGAATATTTAGAAAAACACAATGAGGCCGTTCACAAGACCGAGAGCTATCTAGAGTCTGCCAAGAATGATCTGACTGAGTTGAAGAAAAGTATTTCTACTATTCGACTTGAAATTCAGGCCCTTGAAATGGAAGCTGGTCAAGCCCAGCGTCGCACTCTTGCTGAGGCGAGGAGTAAGGCTGAGGCGATAGTTCACGCGGCCGACCTAGAGGCAACTGAAATAAACGCCAAGGCCCTTGAGAGCATCGCCGAGCTTGAGAAGGCCAGTGAACTGCGCATGAAGAATATCGAGAATCGTGTGCGTTCAGGTGAGCTTTATCTGAAAAACTTGCGTAGTTTGGTAACCAACACTGATTCTCCGGAGGAATAGATGGAACAGCGCGCAAGAGTAACTAACTCATTCCAGATTGGACTGACCGGCGGACTCGGAGTGCTCACAGCGATAATCATCGGCGCTGCCATTTCTCAAACCGCAACTATTCTGACCTACATTGGAATCGCATTGTTCCTAGCGCTAGGGCTTGATCCGGTCGTAAGGTCCTTGACCAAGCGCAAGGTTCCTCGCCCAGTTGCCGTCGGAATAGTTGTCACTTTGTTTTTGGGGGCTGTTGCACTAATACTCTGGGCGATCATCCCAACTGCCGTTAGAGAAGCTGCAAAGCTAGTCGAGCAAATACCAAGCATTGCGACGAGCCTGGTTACGACCGATTTGATAACCCGTTGGGATAACCAACTGGGTGGAGCAATTACAACCGCCACAAGTTCAGGCCTAGATTTCATAACTAATTCTGCAAACTGGCCAGTACTTCTCGGAGGAGTGCTTCAGGTTGGCATCGGAGTAATATCCGGTGTGGTCGGTGTCGTTGTTGTAGTTATTCTCACCCTTTACTTCATGGCCTCACTTGAGGGCATGAAGGCTTACCTAGCAAAGCTTTCTTCGGCTTCTAAGCGCGAGCGCTTCAGTAAGATCACCGACCAGATCTCCTACTCGGTCGGCCGCTGGGTAATGGGCCAGACATCGGTCAGCCTGATTCACGCAACCAGCCTGTTTATCTTTCTGACGATCATCAGCGCTCCGTTCGCTTTGCTGTTGACGCTTCTGGCTTTCACGATCTCCCTGATCCCACTCATTGGACCGCTTTCGTCGGCGATTATCGTCATTACCGTGACCTTGATTGAAGGCCCGCAACTGGCCCTCACTGCGGTAATTTATTACTTGATTTACCTTCAGCTCGAGGCATATCTAATCGCCCCGAGGATCATGAAGAAAGCTGTTTCAATCCCGGCAGCCCTAGTTGTTATCGCGGCTCTAATGGGCGGAACTCTGATGGGTGTTCTAGGAGCAGTAATCGCCATCCCGGTTGCAGCTTCAATCTTGCTAATCGTCCGTGAAGTTTGGATGCCGAGGCAGCAACTGCGCTAGGGACAGAAAAAATCAGAAACTAGTTGGGAGCGGAGAGCTTCCTGGAACTGTCACTTCGGCTACTTTATCCAAGACTCTCTTTGTCGCTTTTTCCCCAACCCACAGATGCTTTTCCTGGTCAAACCCGAAAACCTCAGCGTGATCAACAATGGCAAACCTAGTATTTGCAGCAGCTGGATCCAGGTATTCGTCTAGTTCAGGAACCAGCGCAATGAGGGGTCTTCCAAACTCATTCCAACGCAAAAGGTCACTATCGGTTGCTCGATGAAGTGGTGGCGAGAGCAATATTGCTCCCATAATATCCTCATCGGGTCCGTATTTGATTGCGAGCTCAGTTCCAAAGGACCAGCCGATCAACCAGGGGGTCGGAAGCCCCCGCTCTAGGCAGAACTTCACCGCCGCCGCCACATCCTCACTTTCTGCCACGCCATCGGAAAATTGGCCCGAAGACGTGCCCCTGGGCGAAGAGGTACCCCTGGTGTTGAATCTAAGCACAGCTGCTCCAATTAGAGCTGGTAACCGGTTAGCTGCCTTCCTAATCAAATGCGAGTCCATAAAACCGCCGTGAGTAGGTAATGGGTGCAGCATTATCAGAGTAGTCACCGGCTTGCCGATAGCCGGAACTGACAATTCGCCGACCAGCACCTCAGAATCGCTGGTGTGAAGCTCGATGTCTTCGCGAAGGCCCGGAAGAACAGTCGATGACCGTATCTCCTCCACTAGGTAAGCATCCCGTCAAACAACTTCCAGCAGTGCTTGTGAAAATGTCTTCTGGTTTCCACCCCACGATGCAGATCCCAGGCAACCGTGTGGGCAAGGCCTTGCTCGATATCAATTTGACAGACGGGGCACTTCCAGCTTTTGCCCTCTTCGGCGTTCGCACCCGAGCTCTGCTGAACTTGAAATTCCACACCACGCTTTATTTCTGAGTGCGGCAAAGTGGTTCTAATCATTGAGAAATCTAACTCGCGATACTCACGCTTAGCGGCGTTTCGACGAGGTCTACGACCTACCATCAGTACCAGTTGTGACTGTCGGAGTGAGCAAGAGCCGCGCAAGGTGAACCATAACGACCCTCGATGTAACCCAAGCCCCACTTAATCTGAGTCTCAGCGTTGGTCCGCCAATCGGCACCAGCCGATGCCATCTTGGAAGCAGGAAGTGACTGCGGAATCCCGTAGGCACCAGAGGATTTATTGGTGGCGGTTAGCCTCCAATTGCTCTCTCGCTCCCAGAGCTTTACCAAGCAAGAGAATTGTGTGTATTCCCAACCTCTGGCCTTGGTCTCCTCCAAAGCGAACCCCTTGGCGCTATCAGGATCCGGAGTAGGGGCGTTGCTAACGACAAGCCTGAGCGCGGTCGCTCCATCCACAAGCTCGAATTCACCTCGTTCAAAACCGTCTCCAGGAATGGACTGAATTGTGAGCTGCTGGTACTCCATGTCCTCGCTCTCAAAGCTCTGCATCGAGTTGGCGGAGGCGAACGCACCCGAGTAGGGATCGACCGCGGTAACCATGACCAGTGCGGCTACGAAAACAAAACCCATGCCGACGCTTGTCAGCGGGTACGTTGCCTTCGAACGATGTTTCGCCAATTTACTCCTCCTGGAAAGATAAGCCTATTAGGGGTTTGGCTTTGGAGCAATTAGCCCAGAGCGATTTGCCGGTGACCAGCACTGGCTACAAGTTCGCAAAAAGCGTTCACTTCTGACCTCGAGACGCCCGATCTAGCTGACCCAAGTGACCAAGTTCGGACCGCTAGGGGTAATGGTGAAACCAGTTTGCCTCGATTTACTCTTATGGAATTCAGTAGATCAGCCACCTGAGATTTCGAGTAGCCGTTTTTCTGCCCTGAAAAGCGTTCATTGGGGCTCTTCCCCAAAACCTGAGCGATCTCAGAAAGCAGGTGATTTAGTTCAATCAAAACCGGGGATTTACCAAACCTGAACATTCTTTCGGCTATCTCTCTTGCCTCAAGAGAGTCGCCAAGCCTCGCCAAAGTGTTATCTACAGCCAATATTTGGTAGCCGCCAGCTACAAGGTCAAATCTCGCAACGGACACTATCGAAGAGGTAATGAGACTACGACCGGCAGCCTCGAACTGAATTTTGATCCGCGTTAGGAGTGCGTCTACTTGATCAGGGTGATACCCCATTAGATCTGGCTGGCTCCTAGGAAACATAGTCAAAACACTAACTGACTCATGAGAAAAGCCACAAAGGAGGAAGGAATCAAGGAATCAATGCGGTCCAGCACTCCACCGTGACCGGGCAGAACTCTACCCATATCCTTTACATTCAAATCCCGCTTTATTAGCGACTCGGAAAGATCGCCCAACACAGAACTCAACAGAATTGCCGCCCCAAAGACAAGGCCAAACACGAATGTTGCCGGCGTGATCAACACCAGAACCTGCCCGCCCACAAAAGCCCCGAAAATTGAAGCCACAAGGCCCTCCCAAGTTTTCTTTGGGCTAATTTCAGGAGAAAGCTTGGTTTTTCCAAAAAACCTTCCAATTAGATAGCCGAACGTATCGATTATGACAACTGTGAGGACAAGTCCGAGAACCCACTGCACTCCAACCGGCTCCAAGACAAGCTGGATTGAAAAACTCAAGAGCAGGGGCACGTATACAAGAACAAAAGCCGTACCCCCAAAATCGCGAAGCGTCTGCTTGAAAGATTGCTTATTGGAGGTGTAAATCAGAGTCGCTATTCTCCAGACGACCAAAAGACTGATCGAAATAAGCAACCCGAGCCACTGTCCTTCTGCGCTCAAGAAATACGTGCTGATGACTATCCCTGGTGCTAAGAACGCAACCAGCCTGGGAACATGCCAACCTGCTGATCGCATTGCAACACTCAGTTCGGCAGCAGCGAACCCGGATGCGACCGCAACCAGCAAAGTAAAAGCTAGGGGGTGAAGCAGGGACAGCAAGAAAACCGCGCCAAGGCCGAACCCGACCGCTAACCGCGGCCCTAAGGTTCTAGTTTTAGCCGATTCCATCTAAACCTCTAGCAGTTCTGCTTCCTTGTTCTTCAATGCATCATCGATCTTGTCGGTGTGAGCTTTGGTTAGTGCTTCAAGTTCTTTTTCAGCACGGTCAACCTCGTCCTCACCGGCACCGCCGTCTTTCTTTACTGCCTCTAGGGCTTCCTTCGCAGTTCTTCTAATTCCTCGAACTGAAACCCTGCCGTGCTCTGCTTTGTCGCGAGTCAACTTCACGTATTCTTTTCTTCGCTCCTCGGTTAGCTCCGGGAGGTTGATCCTAATTATTTCACCGTCGTTATTTGGCTGCGCTCCAAGATTCGGCATCGCCATAAGGGCCTTCTCAATGGCTGGCAGCGCGGTCTTGTCATAGGGGTTGATAATTATCGAGCGAGCTTCCGGGTTTTGTATTCCGCAGAGCTGCGTCAGTGGGGTTGGGGTTCCGTAGTAATCAACCATAACCTTCTGAAACATCGCAGGGTTAGCCCTACCCGTCCTGACCGATGCAAAGTCATCCTTAGTCGATTCCAAAGCCTTGTCCATCTTGTTTGTGGCTTCTGCCAAAATTTCCGCAATCATCTCATCTGCTCCTATTTGCCTATGCTCGAACCCGAGTGCCGACTTCGCTTCCAAGGAGCGCAGCCGAAATATTATCCATTCCAAATACTCTCATCGGCATTTTATTATCCATGCAGAGTGAAAATGCCGTCGAATCTACAACCTTTAGTCCTTGAACCAACGCATCCTGATAGCTGATTTCCTTAAGTTTCTTAGCCTCTGGATTCTTATGCGGATCAGATGAATAAACGCCATCGACACCGTTTTTAGCCACAAGCACCTCGTCCGCAGAGATCTCCAGCGCACGCTGTGCAGCAACAGTGTCAGTTGAGAAATAAGGCAATCCTGCTCCCGCACCAAAAATAACTATTCGACCCTTTTCCAAGTGCCTGATTGCTCGCAGCGGCAGATAAGGCTCCGCTACCTGAGCCATGGAAATGGCAGTCTGGACTCTAACATCGGCGCCCGCCTGTTCTATGAAGTCTTGAAGCGCCAACGCGTTCATGACGGTGCCCAACATGCCCATGTAGTCGGCTCGACCACGATCCATACCGCGGTTAGAAAGTTCCGCACCCCTGAAGAAGTTTCCGCCACCAACAACGATTGCAATCTCTACTTCTTTAGCCGCGTCCGCAATTTTCTTGGCCACTGCCGCTACAACGTCTGGGTTTACCCCCAGTCCACCGCCTCCGAAGGCCTCTCCGGAAAGCTTAAGAAGAACTCTTCTTTTCTTAGTCTCCAACTAGCCCTCCAGGTATCACGACGGTTTTCCTCTCCAATACTAGGGCGCAAACAAGAAACGGGCCCGGTCATTGACCGAGCCCGTTGATCATTTCTTGAACTACACGCCTACGCGCAACCTTAGGAAGCCAGTCACGGTCAATCCGGCAGCTTTAGCCACCTGAGCGACGCTCTGCTTGTTGTCTTTGGCAAAAGGCTGGTCGAGTAGGCAGGTCTCCTTGAAAAAGCCGGTTACTCGCCCTTCCACTACCTTCGCCAAAGCTGCCTCAGGCTTCCCCTCGTTACGAGCGGTCTCCTCAGCAATTTCGCGCTCCTTGGCCACAACCTCAGCCGGTACATCCTCGCGTGAAAGATAAGTTGGACTAAAAGCGGCAATGTGTACGGCTATATCGTGAGCAGTCTCTGAATCGGTGCCCTCAAAGCCAAGTACAACTCCAACTTGAGGGGGGAGATCGCGACTTGTGCGGTGCATGTATGCATCGAGACCAGGGGCTGAGAGGACCTCAACCTTTCTAAGCTCTACTTTTTCACCCATGATTGCCGCCTTGTCGATGATAGACGCGGAGACTGTGCTGTCGCCAAGCGGTGCCTCTAGAGCAGTCTCGATTGAGGTTGCGCCAGAAGCAGAGATCGCATCCGCAACCTGGTCAGCGAGGGTAACGAAGTTCTCCGCTTTTGCAACAAAGTCGGTCTCGCATGCAAGCTCAATCATCACGGCTGTTTCGCCCGCAATTCGAGAAACGACCAAACCGTTTGAGGTTGTTCGGCCTTCGCGCTTTGAGACTCCCTTTAGACCCTTAAGTCTTAGAACTTCAAACGCCTTTTCGATGTCGCCGTCGGCTTCGTCTAGAGCGCCCTTGCAATCCATCATTCCAGCCCCCGATTTTTCTCGAAGAGCCTTTACGTCCGCGGCTGTGTAGTTCGCCATATTATGCGTCCTTCTTGTCTGTGTCTGCGTCTACGGCTGGGGTTGGCTCGTCAGTTGCAGCTGGTGCCTCTTCAGTTTGAGCGGCAGCTGGCTTCTTGGTCTCTGCCTTCTTAACAGCTGGCTTCTTGACGTCTGCCTTTGGAGCTGCAGTTTCTGGAGTTTCAGTCGCTGTGGCCTCGGCCACAACTTCGGTGGCTTCTGACTTACCCTGCTCTAGCAATTCGCGTTCCCACTCGGCTAGGGGCTCAGCCTGAGCCTCGTCCTTGGAGTGACGAGCAATCATGCCGTCGGCTGCTGCATCAGCAATCACCTTGGTCAAGATTTCGATTGAGCGGATAGCGTCGTCGTTACCCGGAATACCGATGGTTACATCGTCCGGGTCACAGTTGCTATCAAGAATTGCGATTACAGGAATGCCAAGCTTCTTAGCCTCTGTAATTGCGAGGTGCTCCTTGATGGTGTCAACCACCCAAAGTGCACTCGGAGTCTTCGCCATGTTGCGAATTCCACCAAGTGACTTCTCTAGCTTGTCGCGCTCGCGACGGAAAATTAGCAGTTCTTTTTTGGTGAAGGACGACTTGCTGGCGTCTTCAAAATCCATGGTGTCAAGCTCTTTTAGGCGCTGGATACGCTTGTTTACGGTGTTGAAGTTTGTTAGCAGTCCACCCAACCAACGCTGGTTGATGTAGGGCTGTCCAACACGAATAGCCTCGGCGGAGATAACTCCCTGAGCCTGCTTCTTAGTTCCAACGAACATCACGGACCCGCCATTGGCAACTAAATCGCGAACGAAGTTGTAGGCGTCATCAATGTGCTTTACCGACTGCTGTAGGTCGATGATGTAAATACCGGAGCGGTCCGTGAGAATAAACGGCTTCATCTTTGGGTTCCAGCGCTTGGTCTGGTGACCGAAGTGAACTCCTGCGTCCAATAGTTGACGCATAGTGATCGTGGCCAATTGGCCCTCCTTTTGAACACCGAAGTGTCCACTCAGTTTCATGATTCGGCCGGTTGGCCTGATCCCTGGCATTCCATTTGACAGCACCTATTTCTAGGACCGAGTTATCAAATTGATTGGAACACGCGAATTCACTCAATACCTAGGCATTGAGAGTGTTACTAGCATACCAACCAAGGCCCGTGTTTTTCCAGTGCAATTAGGCATTCATAAATCACTCAGGACCTTTTTGCCAGTCTCGAGTGATGTTTAGATTATTAGCAATTCTTTCGGCCTTGATAACCCTTGCAAATCAAGAGTTTCGTCCTCCAGAAATCTGGGCAAAGCCCATCCCCTTTTTCCAAGTCGAACACCAATTTCTTGCTCCGGTCTCTCTTTATGGTCCAGGACACCGAGGCCTGGACTTCGTTCTGGAAGCTGAGCAAAGTGTTTTGGCACCAACTTCAGGTCTAGTAACGTTCTCGGGGCCAGTAGTAGATCGGAACATAGTCACAATCACCACCAGCAGCGGATACCTGCTTAGTTTTGAGCAAATTTGCTCCTCATTGCAGTCGGGAGATTTCGTTCAACGAGGACAGGAGCTTGGCAAGTCTTGCTCAATCAACGAAGACTTTGAATCTCACTGTGAGAGATGCGTCCATTTTTCTGTGCGGAGTAACCGCGGCTACCTAAACCCGGAGCTCTTTCTGGGTAGCCTTTTGCCCAGCATTCTAAAAACTTAGCTTCAATAAACTTGCACCCCGCACTACGAAGCCAGAAGATCAATGCGTTGATCTGAGCTACGCGCGAGGATGCGCCTGCTCAAAAGAAGAGCGTAAACGTTCAACTGAAACGTGCGTGTAAATCTGAGTGGTGGCCAAGGAAGCGTGCCCAAGTATCTCCTGCACAGCCCTCAAGTCTGCCCCGTGGTCTAAAAGGTGAGTCGCCGCTGAGTGCCGAAGAGTGTGTGGGCCTGCGGACCCGAGGTTAGTGGTCTCCAGTTGACTTGCAACAACGTCATAAAGCTGCCGAACTCCAACCCTGCCGCCGCGTGAACTCAAGAGCAGCGCATCCGATGAAGTCGGGATTGCAACAACAGGCCTTCCAAGCCTGACCCAACGCTCGATTGCGTCCTTGGCTCTGAGACCGTATGGCAGCATTCGCTGCTTATTGCCTTTGCCGGTGACCCTCAGTAGCTGTCGCTCGTGGTCTATGTCCGTTAGGTCTAATCCGGCTAGCTCGCTTACCCTCATGCCGGTTGCATACAACATCTCGACGGCACAGTGGTTCATCAGGCCGACTGGATTATCTTGAGTTGCCTGAGTCAACATTCGATCAAACACCGCGCTCAATGAGAGCTCTGATGCCACCTTCGGCAGTGGCCGGTCTAGCTTTGGAGAACGAAGCCTCAATGCCGGGTCTAGATCAGCGCGGCCAGAATCAGCCCTCCAAGAAGTGAAGTTTTTAATCGCCGAGGTTTTTCTTGCCAGCGTTGCCTTGGACCCGCCGGCTTCGGAAATTCGATAGAGCCAGCTTCTGAGTGCCTCAAGGTCTAGCTGCTGCTTTGTGTCCGACAAAAAAACTAGCAAGTCGTTGATGTCAGAGCTGTAGGCCTTTTGGGTGTTTGCAGAAACCCCACGCGCTTTCAGCTGCTCTAGAAACTGAGCTAGGTCCCGGTTTAGATTCTGCATGCCTCCAGAGTAAACGGAGAATCTCGAAACACTACTCACGCTCACACCTTTTCGGAGGGTTTTGGACTCCAAAGATCGGTGTTTAGCTGTAAGCCTTCGCTGCCATAGACATACTTGCTTTTACTTGCTTGAGGTCGAGTCCAGCCTCCATCGCTATTTCACTGGGAGTTTTTGCTCCTGCTCGAATGGCATCTTCAACTCGCTTTTTGGTCCACGAGGGCTCGATCTCTATGAGTTCATCAAGAACATACTGGTTAGCCAGCCCCTCTTGAATCATTGTGTTGCAGCCTTGACTTTGCTCGCTCGCCCAAGGACCCGCCAAGGCATAGACCCCTCGTCCTAGGGCTTTAGCGTGATTGGCAGTGTTCCTGGAGCCGGACCTAAAGGCAGCCTCAACCACAAAGAGCTCCTTGCACATGGCGGCAATTAGTCTATTTCGCTGCAAAAACCTAAACCTGCTGGGAGCTGTGCCCGGAGGCATTTCGCTCATAAGCACTCCCCCGGATCGCACTATCTGGTGAAACAGCTCCCAGTTCTCCATCGGATAGGCCTTGTCTAGACCGCCGGCCATAATTGCGACCGTTGGAAGTCCGATTTCAAGAGCTGCCTCGTGGGCCGCTCTATCAATTCCCCTGGCACCACCTGACACTATGGGCATGCGCAAGCTTGCAACCAATCTCCTTGCATTCGATGCCCCCTTTACTGAAGGCTTTCTGGTTCCTACAATCCCCGCAAATTCCTGCTCCAACAAGTCCTCATCGCCTGCCACCCACAATAAAAGCGGTGCGTGATTCCCAAGATCGGTGAGCCTGCCATGGACACTTGGTAGAGATGCGACCGCAACCGGTTTTGCGTTCCACCGGATTCCGCGTTCAACAAGCTGATGAGGATTGACCGAAGGTAGCCGAAGACAAACTCGCTCCTCCATGGATCCAAGTTCACTCAAATATTCCGGGAAACTTTCAGCAATAAAATCTCGCCACGTTTCGAATTTTTGCTCTTTTGCCCTTTCTAGAGCGTTCGGTCCGAATTCATTCCAGATCAAATTGCTCAAAGCATCCCCAGGCTCGGATAATGCACACCAGGTGATCAGATCTAATTGACCTTGGCTTAGATGCATGAACCCTCCTTTAGCAAGGAGTGTTTCATTCAAAATGCCAGAGTTTCAAGGGATCTTTGAAAACTGTTGAAAACTAGGGCTGATCGCCCACTGCTAATTCTTCCGGCAACTCGAATTCTTGACTGCCGATCTCCTCGACATTGACATCCTTAAATGTCATGACTTTTACCTGCTTCACAAATCGATCGGTGCGATAAATGTCCCAGACCCACACATCGGTCATTGCAAGCTCGAAGTAGAAATCCGTTGCAGTGTCTATTCTTTTTAGCTCAACATCATTGGCAAGATAAAATCTGCGCTCAGTCTCAATTACGTAGCGGAACATTTTCACGACGTCTCGATACTCGCGATAAAGAGCTAGTTCAGCTTCCCGGTCGTAGTCCTCAAATTCGTTCTCATCCATAGGGCTAAATCCTAACCCTCAAAACAAGCTGCTGTCATCCGCAAGAATCTTCGTTAGCCAACTGAGACGGTGATAAGGACTCGGTCCGATTTGGCGCAGCGCTGCTATGTGGGCAGGTGAAGAATATCCCTTATTCCCTTCCCAGCCGAAAGCGGGGAACTCCTTACCCAGCTTCATCATCAAAGAATCACGCTCGACCTTGGCGCTAATGGCCCCTCCGGAAACCGAACCGCAATCCCGGTCCGCTTTAACAATTACCCGCACCTCAACGCCGATATCCCCCAGCCAATTGTGGCTCCCATCCAGCAACACAATCGCTTCCGTAAGGTCAAAGTTTTCTAGGGCCTCAAGGGCGGCCTTTTGAAGAGCAAAGTTGATTCCCTTTGTCTCAATCACTTCAACATCCGCGTATCCAACGCTCGGCTGGCCCCATGCAGCAACCTCAAGAGCTAATGGCGCACGCCTTTTCTCAGTTACTAACTTTGAGTCACGTAAATTAGCTGGCATTGAGTCAAGACCTTCGGCCCCTAAACCAAAGGCCCCAACAGCAACTGGTCCGGCAAGAGCCCCCCGACCCACCTCGTCAATACCGATTACGAGGCGATGATAGTTGAGGAGCTCACGCTCGAGATTAAGGCTTGGGTAAGACATCGAATGTGCTCGAGTAGTTATCTAGATAACTCCAGTTTTCTACCGGCCAACTAACCAGCATGGCTCGACCCACCACCACATCAAGCGAAACAAATCCTTGGGAAGGAAGACCCTGATGAAAACGAGAATCGGTAGAATTTCCGCGGTTATCACCCATGACCCAGAGGTACCCTTCGGGAACAGTCACAGAAAATTCGATGTCGGAGGGGTTTGCCCCCTCCCGAATATAAGATTCGTCTATAGCAACGCCGTTGACCATTAGTCTGCCGTCAGCATCGCAGCAACTGATCACATCCCCGCCAACACCGATGACGCGCTTAACGAGGTGCTCTGCTGAATCCGGCGCAGTTATGCCAAAGGTTCCTAGGACAAAGTCCCCAAGCTTCTCAATGGCGGGCTTGTCAATCGAGGCGGCGACGCCAAGCCAGCCACCTGGATCCTGAAAGACAACAACATCACCGCGTTGAATAGGAATCACTTCTGGGACCAGTACGTTCACGATTATTCGGTCATTTATCTGAAGAGTCTCCAGCATTGAGCCAGAGGGTATGAAGAATGACCTGATTAGAAAGGCTTTGATAAGAACTGAAAGCAGAAGAGCTACTCCCACTATGGCGACAAAGTCTACAAGAAAAGCTAGTACCGGATTCTTGCGTAAACGGCGAGACCGGCGCCTGAAAGCGTTCATTGCACCGGGCTTCCGAGGTCGCAATCCCCCGTCAAACGACATGGGGCTTTTTCTACTTGACGTTGTCGCGCTTCTCGCGAACCTTTGCGGCCTTGCCGCGAAGCTTCCGCAGGTAATAAAGCTTTGCGCGTCGAACATCTCCGCGCGAAACAAGCTCAATCTTTTCTAGAACTGGAGTGTGCACAGGCCAGGTGCGCTCTACGCCAACCTGGAAAGAAACTTTACGAACCGTAAAGGTCTCACGGATTCCGTCGCCGGAGCGACCAATTACGATTCCCTGGAAAAGCTGAACACGGCTGCGGCTACCCTCAACGATGTTTACGTGAACCTTGACAGTGTCGCCGGCTCGGAAGTCTGGAATATCGTGCCGAAGGCTCTTGGCATCTAAGTCATCAAGAATGTTCATTTTTATTCTTTCCTCTTGCACGCAGGTCAAAATGGCTAGTTTCTAATAATTTGTTTGTTCCGGCTCCCCTGCGGCAGAGCTGATTGGAACATCTAGAAGTATCTCACAGGCAAGGACTATTGGCAACTATTCAGCTAGTAAATCGGGCCTATTTACTTTGGTCCGACTCAGTGATTCCTCTCTGCGCCACTTCTCAATCTCGGCATGATGTCCGGAAAGCAATATTTCCGGGACGTCGAGGCCGCGCCAATTTGCGGGCTTTGTGTAGCTGGGGTACTCAAGCAGTCCTGAGTTATGAGATTCTTCGGTCAATGATTCAGCGTTTCCGATCACACCTGGAATAAGGCGACAGATCGCTTCTATCATGGCTATTGCCGCGACCTCCCCGCCGTTCAGGACATAGTCACCTATTGAAACTTCCAAAACCTCTGCCTGACCGTCAGCATGATCCACAACTCTTTGATCAATGCCCTCGTATCGGCCGCAAGCAAAAACCAAGTGCGATCTTGTGGCCAAATCGGCGGCAAGCTTCTGGGTAAAGGGGATGCCGGCTGGAGTGGTGAAAATTATTGTTGGCCTTTGATCTTTTGGAATGATTTCATCAAAAGCATCGCCCCAAGGCTCTGGCTTCATAACCATTCCAGCCCCTCCTCCATACGGAGAGTCATCGACCGTTCGGTGCTTATCGCTGGTCCACTTGCGTAAGTCGTGTGCTTCAAAACCGATTATTTTTTGATCCTGGGCCTTACCTAATAGCGAAAGCCCAAGGACGTCAAAGAACTCCGGGAAAATACTTATCGCATCAATCTTCATTAGCTGGGGTCTCCAACTGTTCGAAAAGCCCTCCGGGCGGAGTAATTTCCACGATACCTGAATCAATGTCAACCTTTGGGACAAAAATCTTTAGAAACGGCAACAGCACTTCGCCATTCTCGGTTGTTATCGCGAGTAAGTCCTGCGCTGGTTTATGCTCAACGCGGTCAATAGAACCAATTTCAATGGAGTCTCGAAACACCTTTAGCCCAGCTAGTTGATGATCGAACCACGCCTCAGTTCGTGCGGCAGTTCATCTAAAGGCTGATCAACAAGAAGATTGCCCGGATGAGACCCTCGGCATCTTCGCGGCTTTCTATGCCCTC
>FUWD012823884.1_pt1 | contig 32330 bp, 36 predicted proteins | sample 1063281 | NCBI WGS metagenome assembly FUWD01 (sample SAMEA79048168, study PRJEB19326) | metagenome | biome: marine | reverse complement strand
TTTCCACTCATAATTTCAGGATTATTTGTATTTGAAGAAATTAAAGAATTTCCTAAAATATAAATTTCGCGTGATAATAAAATTGGGTCTATATTATTTACAACATAACATATTCCGCTTAAATTTTCTCCTGTACCACATACAATCAATGATGCGTTATTTGATGTGATAATAGTATTTGTAGATAAAATTTCTATAATACCAGTATTTAATGAAGCATTTATTTCACTTTGAATAATGCAATTACTGGTTAAAGAATCTTCTGAAATTATTAATAAATCTACAATAACATTTGTTTGGATTAAAGAATTTGAAGATAATTCTATTAAATTTCCTATTATAATTTCAGGATTATTTGTATTTGAAGAAATTAAAGAATTTCCTAAAATATAAATTTCATTTGTTAATGGAACTAAAGAAATATTTGATTTAATTTCATTTAAAGAATATAAATTTTCAAAATTTCCTAAAATTAAATTACTATCATTTAATTCGCTATATATATTATTTATAGATGATAAAATTTCATCACGGCCTAAAATAATATTTCCATTTATATTATTTTGGATTATAGCAGTACTTGATAAATATTCTTCTTGCCCAACAATTATATCTAAATTATTAATATTTGTTTGAGACAAACATGTTGAATATAAATATATAAAATTAGTAGATAATTCAGATACATTTTCAACATTACTTTGTATAATAGCATTTATATTACTACAAATTACATCATTGTGTAATAAGACATTTATGATTCCTAAATAAAGAATTCCATCACAGCTTGTATCAAAATTAATATTTCCGGATAAATCAACAAGATCATTCCCTAAAATAATAATTGAATCCGAAACATTTGAATTTATATAGCAAGTGGATGATAAATTACTTATTGTACCAACATATAAATTTGATAAAATATTTATTTCAGTTTGACAATTTGAAATTAAAGAATAATTACAAATTAAATTTAAATTATTAGTTTTACTTATAATATGACATGATGACTTCAAATCCTGTAAATTTATACAAAATCCTGAGTCAACCTCGACATTGCTATAAATATCAATAAATTGATATGGCAATCCTTCACATCTTCCATCATCCATAAATGAATATGATTCTGTACAAATATGAACAGTTCCAGAAAACAATTCTATATAATTTTGAGATAAATTTCCATATATATTGCTTTGTATAAAATGATTTTCAACATGCAAAACTTCCGGATCTATACCAATATTTATATCCGGTATAGACGTATGAGTTATAATATCACAAATTGATGATATATTTATAACTCCTTCTCCGTGTGTTAAATTACCCCATGAAATACTTTGTATATCATTTATATTTGAAGATAATGTTATAATTATTTCTGGTGATGGCTCGGAGACAGTTAACTGAATTATAGCTGTGGCTGATAATAATTCAATATTATCTCCAATAAGCAATTCTCCATTAACTTGAGATACTATTAAATCTCCAATATATCCTGGCATATTTTGTCTCCTAAAAATAAAAATAATTATCTAAGGATTCTTATAAAAAAATCCTTAGATAATTTTTATTTTTTAAAATTAAGCTTTAGTGCAATATAATGCAATTTTTACAGAAACAGTGTTATTATGAGTATTGATATATGAGTGGCAACTTGAAGTTGTATTTAAAATTTCTCCATTTCCTGTTTCAATCACAATATTTCCAGTAGAAGATGTAATTATAGCCGTAGAAGCCATTAATTCTTCTAAACCCAAAATTATTTCACTCGCATATGCATCCACTATGATATTACAATGATTGGTAGAAAGATCTGTAATTCCTCCACCTATTTCTAAATCCCCAGAAACTTGCGTATTCATTAAATTTGTAGCAAAACATTGCTCAATATTTCCTATATAAAGAGTTGACGCAGTGCTTGCCAAAGATATTGTGGTTGAAGACATTATTTCCACAATACCCAAAATTAAATTCGCATTATTCGTATTTGAAGAAATATTTATATTTCCTGTAAGATTTACACTTTCTCCCATGGTCAACTCTGCATTATTCACATATGAAACTAATAAATTGCTGGAAGACAATAATTCCAATATACCTGTTACCAAAGTTAAGCCATAACAATCTGAAAGAATATTCATAGTTCCTGAAAGAATTACATTTTCTCCTATTGTCATTTCAACATCATTTATATAGGATTGAATAAAAATACCAGAACTCAAATTTTCATCATTTCCTAAAACTAAATCCGCGGGATTTGATGAAGTGATAGATACACTGGATGACATTATTTCTAAAACACCAAATGTCAATAAAGCATTATTGGTATATGAGTAAACAATACATTCATCTGATGATAAAATAACATTTATACCAAGCGTTAATTCCCCAGTAGAATCTGTTGAAATTAATATATTAGAATTAAGATCTTCAAATGCTCCGTAACTCAGTTCAGAATCATTGACCGTAGATGAAATAAACATTCCGCTTGATAAAATTTCAATAATACCGCATTGAATCGTTCCATTAACATTGCTTATTATATTTACAGTAGATTCTAAAATTACGCCTTCACCAATCCATAAATTCGCAGTAGCATTTGAAGATATATTATCATTTGCTGACATATATTCTTCAATTCCCAAAGAAATTGTCTCATATGTATTTGAGGAAATTAAACATGTTGCATAAATATTTTCTTGATTTCCTATATCAATATAAGAAATTGTATCACTATAAAATAAACATGAAGATGATAAAGGCTCATTAACTCCCAAAGTCAAATTTGTTAAAACTTGAGAAATTGTAATTTCTGTACTTGCTAATAATTCAACCACACCAAATAATAATGTCTCAGCAGTTGCATAACTTATAATATTACAATTTCCTGATAAATAAACATCTCCACCCAAAGTTAAATCACCAGAAATTTCAGTATAAATTAAACTATTAGCTGATAAATCAGTTATAATGCCTAAATACAGATCGGCATTTACAGAAATCATAATTCCTGTATTTGATGACAGTATTTCTACAATACCCGTTGATAATAATCCAGAAGTATTTGAAATAATTAAAATTGTTGAAGATAATGGAATATCTAAATCCATATTACCTAAAACATTTGTATAAATATCACAAGTTGCTGATATACTTTCAATATTTCCTATATACAATGTTCCATCTGTCGTTGTATATATAATATTATTGGAAGTTAATTCCATCTCAATACCAAAACATATATTAGAATATGAAGATGTTTGAATATTACAATTACATGACAAACTTTCTAAATTCCCAAGAAATAATTCGCTATCACTCGCTATCGAAACTGTGATCACAGATGTAGACATTAATTCGACCACACCCAAAGTTAAATCACCAGTTGTATTAGATTGAATATTACAAGATCCTGAAATAGATTGCTCAGCTCCCAGAGTTAACTCAGCATTAACAATTAAATTAATATATGTATTATAAACAGATACATTTCCTTTTACAATTTTTAACTCATCTATAAACCCTATAAATGGGCACTGGGAGGATGTTTCACTATATTGACCTATGGTTATTGGGTAAGAAGAATTATTGATTACTGGGTCAGCAATCATTGAAATGAAACCTTTTTCAAGGCCATCAACAATCAAATATAAATTATTACCATTTCTATTTACAAAAATTCTATGAAATTCATTGTCTGCAATAATAACATCATTAATTATTGTATAATGAGTATCACCACTAGTTCCCTTATAACCAATAATCGCATCATTCATATTCGGATAACCAAATTCAACGATTAAGGATTCTAAATTTGTAGAATAATCAGTTCCTGTGCCTTGTGTGAATAAAAATTGTCTTTGATTATTTGTAGTTTTTATCCAGGATTCTAAAACAAAATCATCAGACCCAAAATCCCAATCTGTAGAATCAGGAACCGAAATATAATCACCACTTTCAAATTCTATTGACCCATTTCCAAATAAATATTGTGTAGTAGAAATGGACGTGCCATGATTAATTGCGGGATGATTATTTATACTACTATCATATTCTGGAGCATTGTCTGTATTGCCTTTTAACCACAATTTTATTTTATCAGTATCAAGAATTTTTTGTGTAAATTCTAAATTTTCTACGTGACCTAATAATAAATCAACATGAATGGATGAAGTTGATATAATCACAGATGATAAAATTTCTACGATTCCTGTTGATATTTCAGAAGAATTTGTGGTTGTTATTATACAGGTAGAATTTAAATACTCATAATGGCCAATTGTTAAATTTGACTCAACATTTGTGGTTATATTTAAAGTTCCTGTAAAACTTACATTTTCACCAAGACTTAACTCACCATCCACATTCGTAGAAAAATTATTATTATTTGATAATAACTCAAATACGCCTAAATCAGCAAGGGCATAACAATCTGTACTTATATTCGCAGTTCCATTTAAAGAAACTGACTCACCAAAACTCAATGTACCATTTACATTCGTATAAAAATTATTTGTGGTAGATACAATTTCTATAACACCCAGACTTAACGTAGATTCAATTGAAGATATAATATTTATTGTACCGCTTATTTGCTCAGTAATACCCAAAATTATAAACGAATTTTCAACATTTGAATATATAACTTTATAAGCAGATAAAGATTCATCTGCACCTAAGGTAATTTCAGGCGTAGAATTTAAAGTTGAAAATGAAGTAGACGCCAATAATTCTACGATACCCAAAGATAATAAATCAGTTGTATTCGTTATAATTCCACATGTTCCTGAGAAAGAAACATTTTCACCCAAAGATAAATTCGCAGTTACATCACTTTGTATATTATCATTTACAGTTAAAATTTCATCTGCACCTAAAGTAATTTCAGGCGTAGAATTTAAAGTTGAAAATGAAGTAGACGCCAATAATTCTACGATACCAAAAGATAAATTCGCATTCGTATTGCTTTGAATGATTGCATTTGCTTCTAAAATTGCAGTCGTCCCCAAAACTATATTGCCATCAACCACGGTAGAAAAATTTATATTGCTACTTAATTCTTCAATATGTCCTATTGTGAGGGCTGTAGTGACCTGAGAAATAATTATAGCCACAGAACCTAATAATTCCGTGTATCCAATAAACATATCACAGGTTAATGATGTATTTATTAAACATGAAGATGAAATAGAAACATCTACACCTAAAGTCAAATCACCATTTACCGAGGAATTAAAAACATTTGCAGAAGATAATAATTCAACAGCACCAATAATTAACTCAGAATTTTGTATTGTGGTTATAATTTGACTATTTACGGTTAAAACTTCAGTAATACCTAATTGCATAAATCCATCAACTAAAACACTTCCAATATTCACAGTTCCTGATAAATCAACAGTTGCTCCTAAATCTAAAGAACCATTTACGTTTGATACAATATCTATATCACTGGATATTATTTCGATTATACCAGTAGATAATTCACTGGTAATATCTATTATTGAATTTGACGTAGAATTTAAATATTCATTTCTTCCTAATAATAAAGACACAGGAATTAAATTTGAATAAATAAAAGGTTCTAAAATAAGAGTTCCACCGATATATGGATCATTTGGTGGAGTAAAATTTGATGTCCATTCAGCCGATCCTTTTACAATTCTAAATTCATCAATATATCCAATAAATTCTTCTGTATCATCCGTCATTGCACCAATAACAAATGAACTGGATATATTCGGAAATACATTAGATCCAATATTTATCGTATTTCCTATTTGAGTTCCATCAATAAATACTTTGAAATCTGAAGAATTTCTAATTAAAGCAATATGATACCAGGTATTTTCAGAAGCAGTCCAATCACAATTAAATTCACAGATTGAAGTTGACCCATCATTTGATGAAAAATATAAAACAGTTCCTGCTAAGTATAATTTATTATATAATCCTGTTCCTGAATTTTGCTCAAAAAGCATTTGAAAACTTTTTAAAGTTTCAAAATTTATCCAAAAATCTATTGTAAAATTTTCCTGTCCAAAATAAAATCCATCATGATCAGCTACTCGGACATTACTATCAATCCCATCAAAATATAATGAAGAAGTAAATTTTTTGATCGTTGGATTTAATGCCACATTTCCGTGGGTTGTGACGCTATGATGAAAAGAAGAACTATCCATCCATGGGATCGTCTCATCATCACAATGTAATAATAATTTATAATTTGTATCTTCATCAATCGTAGAAGGCGTAAAAGATAAAGATTCAATATGACCTAAAATTAAATTAGAAGTGGTTATTGAAATATTTATAATAGATGTCGATAATAATTCGATTATACCCAAAGAAAGATTAGAAGTTTCACTGGTTTCAATCAATACAGTTCCTGATAAAGATACTTCAGAACCAAGTTCAATGGTTGTAGCAGAACAATATGATTGAATATCTATATTTTTTGATAAATTTTCAGTTATACCTAAAATAAGATCAGCAGGGACACTGGATGTAGAAAATGAAGTTGAGGCTAATAATTCTACAATACCAAAAGATAATAAACCAGTTATATCCGATTGACATAAATTCGTTGAAGATAATAACTCATCATTTCCTAAAACCAACAATGAAGCAGTAGATGTCGTTGTAAAATTCGTAGAAGATAATAATTCCACTACACCCAATGATAAATTAGATTGGACATCACTATTTATTTCACATGTTCCATCTAATTGATTAGCTTCCCCTAAATTAATAAATGCAGTTATAAAAGAATTAATTAAACAATTTGTAGATAATAACTCTACACTTCCCTGGACCAATAATGAAGACGTGGAAGACGTGATAATCAATCCACTTGATAAAATTTCAAGAATACCAGTTGACAATAAACCAGTCGTATTCGATTGAATATTAATGGTTCCGGATAAATTTTCAAATCCACCTAAACCCAATGCACCGGTTGCATCAGATTCAATAATAGAACCTTCATATCCATTTGTTTGGGTAAAAATTTCACAGGAAGCTGCAATGGGAATGGAAATACTTAAAGATGAGGCAGGGATATTACTTTGAATGGAACATGTTGAATTGAGCTCGGTGAGTAAAAATAATTCAGGAGATGATACACTCGAAATAATAGGCGGTGCATTCGCTTGAATGCTTATACCGATTGAAATATTAGAATTATTTATTCCGCTATAAATATATGAGGTTCCTGATAAATTTTCTCCCACACCAAGAACTAATAATGTTGGAGTCGTATTTGATACGATAATAGACACAGAACCCATTATTTCTATAATTCCAGTTGACAATAAACCAGTCGTATTCGATTGAATATTTACAGTTCCTGATAATTCAATGGCCAAACCAGCTACCCAATTTGTGCCTGTCGTGTTTAAAAATGTAATTCCAGAAACTCCAATAAAAGGGGTTGATTGCATTTTATATTCTCCTATAAAAATTAAATAAAATTACATTGTATACCAAGCATTAACCCCATCAGAATATAATTGAGTAGTTAAATATTGACCTGTGATTGTAATTGATGTTTGCCCTTCAATTGTATCTGTTCCTGCTCGTTGAATAATTAAACTATTTGCTGCTACTTTTTTACAAATTCTTAAAGTTTTATTCACGGTAGCTGCGGGTAAAGTAATCGTAACATTTGCAGAAGTCGTGTCTACAAAAATCGTATCATCAATTAATGTCATTGTATAATTCGCAGATTTTGTTAAACGAGATTGAAATGATGGAACCATGATCCATCTTTTTGTACCAGCATTTGTAACTGGAGTAATAATATTTGGTGAACTGGCAGTTTGCCCAGATGTAGCATTTAAAAAATATGTATAAATAGCTCCACTTGTAATAACAATCCCACAATCTCCATTTGTTAAAAGATCTCCATCCACAGAATCTAAACACCCTGTCGTGCCGCCAGTTAATAAAATTGCTCCATATATGTTATTTGCCATTTGTTAAATCCTCCTGAAAATTTTATATAGAAAAACCATAACATTTTCAATTTGTTCTTTAAAAAATATAAATTTGAGAAATATATTTTTGAAATTTTTATTTACAGATTTTATTTGCTAAGTTTCCAGTCGAACACTCTGTCCCTGTTTTATGGCCTTTTTCGTAATGACATTTTTCACATACAATAATTCCATTATTTGGATCTAATGAATAACCCGGTTCTAATTTTACTGGAACCTCATGATGGACTCGAATATTCTCAGTTGAATGACAATATTCACAAAAATTGGTTTCTATGTTATTTTCGATACGCTGTCTATGTAAAACTTCTTCACGCCAAGTTGAATATTCAGCTGAAGTATATAGGATATTTTTATCTTCGTTTATGAGATTATGAAGTTGTGTAGCGGATTTTCCAAATAAAGGACATGCTTTTTTACATTCTTCGCAGCAATATAAATTATTAACATCATTTCCACTAATTCCATTAATTCCTCTTTGTCTTTCATAAATTTGCCTTGTTGTTGGTTTGAAATAACTACCATTTTCTTTTGAATTTTTACAATTTGAATTTTTACAATGAGCTAATATTTCTCCATTTGGACCTTCTTTTAATCCTTCAACTTTAACTAAATCTGGGTATTTTTCTTTTAATTTTGTATAAGTTAATTTACATGGATGAATACCATTATTATTTCTTAATGTTGATTTTTGTACTTTATTTGAAATTTTTTTATTTTTCATTGAATTTATGAAACCCGAATTTTTTATACAAGTTTCTTTTGATTTTTCTATAACTTTTGGACTTTTAAAAGGAATATAAACACCATTATTTTCAAAACATGTTTGTTGACATTTTTCCTTAAATTTATTAACTTGCATTGGATTATCACAATCATATCTTTTATTACAAGTTTTTATATATTTTTCTCTATATTCCTTAGTTTTTGAATAATTATCAATCCCATATTTTTCAATATTTGTTTTCTTAGTTTTTTCTTTAGTGCCTTCATATAAAGTAGAACACCGAGGACTACAAAAAGTTCTATACCCATTATTAATATCAAGATATTTTGTGTCTTTTCCACAATTAAGACATTTTCCTTTTTCACCAATAAATTGTAAATAATAATTTTCAACTTTTACTTTATGAGCTTGACAAATATGACTTGATAATGCTTTTAAACTTTTAAACTTTCTTCCACAAATTTTACATTCTATATTTAATTCACATTCTTCTTTCATTTTATAAACTCCTATATCAATTTTTTAAAAAATATATTAAGTATTTTAAAAATATGTTCTTATATAAAAATTAAAAATCTTTGATTGAATATGTGGCTTATAAGATATGAAAAAACAACGAAAAAATTCCCCCTTAAATAAATGAATATTTAAGGGGGAATTAATTATGATACTATAACTAATTAAAAATATTAGTCAATAGTGAGATTCAATGCGGCATCACCAAAGGACGGAGTATCGTTCACACCGATATTTCTTGCAGAATCAAGAGCTGCATAAAACATAAGATTGCCGGCAGTAGAAGCATCATAAATCCCAAAATGGGTCATTGTGCCCCACCCGACGGTTGCCTGGGGAAATGTGATTGCCCCAGTATTATGAGAAGCACCAGCAGAAGCCGCAGACCACGTGTCTTTCTGTACTCGAGCATATGAGCCGATAGTTGGCTCTGCATTCCCACTATCATCATCCGTCGGATTTGCACTGGACAAAGAAACATACAAATGCAATGCTTGAGTATAAGCAGCAGTCTTGAAAATATGATCAAGAATTTTATTTGCCAAATATGTACCAATACCACCAGTATTAAAAGACACGGTGATTGCACCAGATTGGAAACTAGCATTATCACCAAATGCAATTGCCTTAGATGCTGACAATGCACCATATGCAATCATATTTCCACCAGTAGCAGCGTCCATAACTGCAAAGTAGGTTATCGTGCCCCATGCTGACGAAGCTTCTGGGAAAGACACAGTACCAGTATTTGCTACACTACGAGAAGATGCTGCATTCCAGGTATTACAAGCAACCCGAGCATAACTGCCGCCGATTGGCTCCGTCATTCCAGTTCCATCATCTGCAACTGTAGAAGTAGACAGGGCAATATACAGACCAGTAGGCACAGTAAATGCTGCGGTTTTCAAAGCATGATCCAAAACTTTTAACTCGGTATAATTAGAAAAAGAACCCATTTTGTAATCCTCCAAAAATTAAATAAAAATTAAACACCCAATAATAATTTATAAATAAAAATACTATCTATTTATAAATTTGTTCTAAAAAAATATTACTTATTGTTAAATTTATCCGGAAACATTGTACTAATAGCACCGAAAATTGCAACCCCACCCATAGTAATTGATTCCCACATTTCGGGTTTCATCATTACCCCAAAACCAGTTAAAAATGTTAGAAGTCCTTGATAAGTTGATAATTCTGATAAACGACTAACAATGAATTTCATAACAACACTTGATTCACTAGATGTTTCAGCCATTTTTAAAACCTCCATATAATAATTTCATATTAATAACAAATACAAATAAACACTATATATCTAATTTAATAATTTGTTCAGTAAATTATCTAACTTCTTTGTATTACTTATAAGTTTATCATTGTCAATTTTATCAACAATTTTTGTCATTATCACCAACTCTTTTTTCAAAGATTCGCTTTTTATATTTCCTGTTTGAATAATTAAATGTATCTTATTTAAATAATTTTTTTAATTTCTAAATTATTTAATTGGGATATCATCCCTTTAATTTTTTCTTTCTTTTCAATTATTTCTTGTTTTATTAATTTATTCTCATTTATAATACTTTTTAATTTTTTCGATTTTTGATTTTTAACAGCATCAAAAAAAGGATTCAATTTTTTGATGATAACATCTGCTAAAATAATTTTATTGTTATCATAATTAATATGTGTATTATCCAATATATTAGTTTGAGTAATTTGCATTATTCAACAGTCTCCAATTTATTTAAAATATTATTTTGTAAAGAGTTTAGTTCATCAATAGAATTCTTTATTTTTGTTTCAATAATATTATAATTAGAAATTATTTTAGTTTCTAAATTTTTCAATTTATTTTTTGTATCATTTACAAGATTAATTTTTTTATCTAAATCATCATTTATAATTGATTTGGGTTTAAAAAAATCATTATTCTTACATATTTGACTAATAACATTAAAAATATTTTTCTTATTAACAGAAACTTCTTTATTCACATTTAATATATCCATCTATTATATCCTCTCTTATACCCATGCTTTATAAAATTGAATAACTTTTGTCTCAATTAATTTATCAAAATAATCTGGCAAATAACATTTTCCATTAAAACATACACTTGTTTTATTTTCTACAATTAAACTTTTTGACTCAAATTTCATTTCTGAAAAATTAACTACTGATTCTTTATGACTTGGATTTGATACAACATCATAACCAATTATTACCAATGGAGATTGCACTACATTATTTCCTTGTCTATCTTTTTCAAGGGAAGCCATTCCTCTCATAGATACTCCAATTCCAACTTTAGATTCTAATAATGAATATAAAATTTTCCCATTTGGAGTTTGTAAAGATTCCATTTCTCCATATAATTTATTTCCTTCAAATTGGAAATCTTTAATTATATGAGAAGCTTCTTTTAATAATATAGTTGTTTGTCTTGATCCATCAATTTCATCATTTCCGGTTATTCCAGGATGATCCAATTCTCCTAAAAATGATCTATTTTGCATTCTTTTATAACATTCAGTCATCGACTCCTCTAAAACTCTACGAGGATATATTCTACCATTTTGATTTACATCATCACAACTTTGTAATTGTATTTTAAAAATAACCTTATTTGGTTTTTGAGCTACAATTTCTGGTTGCTGAAATACTGCTGATTCTATAATTAAATTAGACATGATAAATCCTCTATAAAATAAATTATCAAATAAAATAAAAATATGTATTTTAAATTTGTTCTTTTTTTATTTTTTAAAGAATTTATTTTTTTATGATAATTTTATTTAAAATATACAATTCTTTTATAGAAAATATAAATTCCATAAACATATAAATATATAATACATAATAATTTTATAAATGAAGCTGGAATAAACAATGAAATTGTTGCAATCATTATACATAAAAATGGTAAATAATCATAAAATATTTTAGGCAACCATATATGTTTCATAGTTAATCTCTTTTTTTGTATGAAAAATATATTATTTGAAATCATTAATATATTCCCATTTTATAGGTATTTCTTTAACAGGGTCATAACCACCAAATAACTCATTAAATCGTAACCATCTTTTTCCTGTCCATTTAGCATTAGCAGTTCTGTCCATTGATTTCCAAAATGCTTTAACACAAACATTTTTCTTTGGATTTTTCATATTTTTATTCAAATTTTATTAATTTTTTTTCATATCTTCATTTATTGATAAAAATAATTCAGCAGATTCAAATGATTTTCTAATATCTTTTTCAGTTATATCATTTTTTGAAATTAACATTGTTAATGCTGTTCGACTTAATTTATCATCTAACATATTTTGTAATTTATCTATTTCTTTTATCAAATTATCTCTATCGACTATTTGAGATGTAATTGTTGTTCTTAATAATTTTATATCACCTTCGTATTTACTTCTCAGTTCATTAATTATAATATCTCTATGTTCAATTTCATATTTATGATTTTTATTTTCAATTAAAATATCATGAACTTCTTTTGAATATTCGCATACCAAATCTGAATTATTATCGTATGGGTCATTTTTTTGATTTTGTTTTCCATCCTCACAATATTCTATATTATAAATAATATCAAATAAATTTGGACATGTAAGAATTCCTGTTACTTTACCATCTTTTCTGATATATTTTTTTCCTGATTCAACTATTAACATTATCACCCTCTCATAATTATTTTATCTTATTCGCTTCTTCATTTTTCAAAAATAAATTTTTATGTTGAAATATATCACATGGGCAATTTCTTGCAGCGCATTCAATCCCATAATCAATATTCATATAATGAATACAAAATTCTTTTTTAAAAAATATTATGTCATCTTCTTTATTAACAAAAATAGGACCATCACCATAATATTCATTCATTAAATCTCCATAACCATCACATCTACATAACCAAGGATAATCATTATTTTCAATTTTACATATATCAAAAATTATATAAGGATTTTTTTCTCCAATGGTACCTTGAATTGGCCATTTTTTATAACAATCTTTTTGAAAAATAATAGAACCTTCTTTTATCATACCTTTAGTGAAATTTATTTTCATTATATCCCCATATGATATGTTATTATAATTTTATATTTAAATAATTATTTAATGAACTACTTTAAAAATAAAACTATATTAACTAAAAATTCTAAATTAACTTAAATCTTATTAAATTGTTTATAATATTTTTGTAAAATAATATATACTTTTTCTATAAATTTATAATATGAAATAATTCTTTCATCGATTTCATCTTTATATAATGAATAATTAGCCATCATAATTTGAAATAAATCTAATGATTGAGAAACCAATTCCCTAACTTTTAAAAGATTTGAATCAAAACTTGAACTTAAATATGATTCAATTGAAACTAATCTATTCATTATTTTCTTTAATTCTATAATTCTTCCTACTTCTTCGCTTGAAGTAGGTTTTGGTATGGCGTTTGGATTTTGACCCATCATGCTTGAATCCATACCCATATTTGGATCCATACCCATATTTGGATCCATACCCATATTTGGATCCATACCCCCATCTTCTCCCTGACCATTCATATTTGGGTCCATTTCACCAGAGGTATCTATGGGGTCGATTCCTTCTTGCCCTTCTTCACTACCATCTTCATTATTATTTTGTTCTGTGGGCTCATTAGAATATTCTTCATTTTCATGTTGAACATTCAAAGAAATATCGTATGCATGCAGATTTTTAATTTGTGGAAGATTTTTAGATATTCTATAAATATTTTCTTTTATACCTTTTAACTCAGCTATAGGAGTATATGTCATAAATTCACTATCCAGAATTTCTTCCCCTCTATCTAAATTATAGGAATTTTTATCCTTATATAAAAAAGCATTATTTACATTATTATAACTCATTTTTTTATACCTATGAAAATTTTTTATAAAAATGGACGAAAAATCCCTATCCCTTTAGGGTAGTTGGGGCAGTTCATATGAAATTAATATCCCATTCCCCCACCAAATTGATTATCATCAGGTTTTTCAGTTCCCAATGTTTGATCTATAGTGGTATCAGTTTTATAATTTTTCAAATCTAACCAATCAATATCGGTTAAATATTTTTTAACTGAATATGCTTTTGGTACGCCCATTCTTTCTAAAGTTTCACATAAATTAGCCATATCAGTTATATATCGACTTTGTCTTTCATATTGTAATGATTTAGGAGATGCATAAACAATTAAAATATTATCAAAAATATATGTTGCTTTTTCTGGATCAACAATAGACACTAATTTTTGAATTAATTCTGAAGTTTGAGAACTAATAAATTTTTGATAATTAACAATCATTCTTGCAAAAAGTATATTTTCTTCTGATAGTGCAGATTTATTACTATTATGAACAAAAATTCCAGTTTTTATTGCAAAATTATGAAATTCTGTGTCAACCGTAATATCCCCAGAATCAAAAGTTCCATTCAATTTTTCAATTTTTAAAACTTTATGATTTAAAAATAAAAATAAAGACATTAATGAATCACCTTCTTTTAAATCACATGCTTGAATGTATGTTCCATCTCTCATCATTATTGGGTGATCATAAGTGCAATCAAAATATTCATTATTATCTACATGAATCCTATACAATTCTGTATTTTTTCGAGTAATCCCGGCCCATAAAATTTTATTAATAAATACCATACCCATTTCTGTATCATAAGAATAAACTTCTAAATGCTCACCTTTTTCATGTAATTCAATTATTTCTTTAAGGGTAAAAGTTTTACCATTTGTTAATGGTATTTTTGTATCCAAACCTAAACAGAGGTTCTCCTCAATCCCAATAAAACTTGGAGGTACCCCAATTCCAGCAACTAACGAATCTCTTAAAAATTTTAATTCATCAACTTTTGATCTTATATCCACATTTCCTTCTGAAAAAGTTGATATGTCTACAAAATTCTTACCATCTTTCATGGGGATATATATATCTTCAAAACTGGAAATTGATGATGCCAGAGTATCCACACTACCATAACTGTCTATTGAAATTTTTCTTTTTCTAAATTGCTCTTTTAATTTTTGTATCATCTTTTGAGCATCTCTTGGCAAACCAATTTCAACAGCTATTTTTCTTTTTTCTGTTGATTTATTTATTCTTTGAACTGCCAACGAAGTTTCTAATGAAATCAATATTTTAGCATCAAATTCAGATCCATAAAATATTGATTGTCCATATGGAAAATTTTTAACAGATGGTTTTTGAAAATGTTGCATTCTATCTGGAGGTACAAATCTTATTGTCATTTGTACTTGTGAATTAGTTTCTTTAATAATATTTGAAATAATATCTTTTATTTCATCTTGTTTTTCCATGTCTTCAATATGAGGAATTTTTTTGGCTAAATTATCAATTATATTTTTACATATATCATTAATAGCCTGGTCTGCAATATTTATTCCGCTTGCAATTGGAAATTTTGGAAATATTAAATAACCAAAACATAATGGATATAACTCACTTTGTAATTTTACAACTCTTGATGGATCATGCAAAGCTAATGTATAATTTTTTAAATATTTTCTATCTTTGACTGAAATATCTTTTTTATCATCTTTTTTATCTTTATCATCATTTTTTAATAATGAGACAATAGTATCTCCAGTATCATTTTTAAATTGACTATCATCTTCTAACATTAAAGAATAATCTATTTTTATTTTTACTTTGATGTTTTCTTCTTTATTTTCAAAAATAAAAGAATTATCGCTTATTGCCGGATTTGTATGTAAATTAACTATATTTTCAGCTAAATATGCTCGACTAGTTAATGCTGTTTTATGATCAGCAATTTCTACAAAGAAATCACCATATTCTAAAGTTGATGATACAATTAAATCTATACAATTTTCTAATTTTATAGTATCTATTAATTCTTTTATATATGATATTTCTCCCAATGATTTTGAATCTTCATTGAGGAATTTTTTAACATTAACTTCAAGGCTTGTTTTTGTAATATCATCTGGAGATAAAATATTATCAACTATTACGTTCAAACCTCGTTTACAATATCCTATATATGAAATAATAGATTCATACATTTTATATCTCGCAAGTCTTTGTCCTTGACCAAATGAGGATGGACTTGCAACTTGGTTGAATAAAGAATTCCCAATTGCGGAATTAGTCAATGCGGATGTAGATGATCTTGTTATGATATTTTTCATTAAATCAATATAACCTAATCTGCCCGCATTTGATTTATATTGTAAAATATCTTTTACTGCCAAATCTAATTTTTTATCAATGTCGCTTGTTTTTGTACCAACCACACCAAGTTTTAATTGGTTAAAATCATCTATTAAACTCATATATTATAAAACCTCCTCAGATTCATTTAATGGTGTATTATTATGGCTGGATATAGCTTCAACTGATTGTTTTCTTATTTCATCGCTTTCATATTTATTATTAAAAAATTCAATTAAATTGAAATATAATGTTTCTTCGCTTCCATAAAAAACTAAAAATTCTTGGATTAAATTTTGACCCATCATTTTTAAAGTTAATTTTACATATGATTCTACAGCTTCTTGAAATTGTTCATCATCTATTTTAGTAGCTTCAATTGAATAAATTAAAATATGATCTTTATAAATAATTTCATATGCTTTTGACATATAAAACATAATTACAATATTATATGGCTCAAAATTTTTTATATATTCAATCATTGGAGTTTTTATATTTTTTTACTTAAAAATAATTTACAAAAAATAATTCCAATAATAAAAGAAATTACATAATAATAATTTATAGTTATCATAATTATTCAATATCCGTTATAATATCATCATTTTCAATCAAAATTAATTGATTATCTTCATCATTTTCAATTGGTATTTGAATAACTTCTTTATCTTCCTTAATAATTTCTTTATTTTCTTTAATTTCTTTAATTTCTTTAATTTGGTTTACACTTATTGATAAAACTTGGCTGGGCCTAAAATAAATATATTCATTAAAATGAGTTTTTATCCTTACTATACTATCTGAAAATATTTTTTCAAATAATGATAGTTCATTTTCATTTTCAATTATATCTTTAAAAACTTTTATATAACCATTTGTAAATAAAATAGAGATTTCGATTAACATAGTATAAATTCCTTATTCTCATTAAAAATTTTATTTTAATAAATCTTTAAACCATAAATAAATAATTCCACTCAATAATGATATCATAATTATAAATTTAATATATATGGTAATTATTAATTTAATCAAAGATTCTTCAGAATCTCTTATCCATTTATTCCATTTTTCTTTATCTTCATCTTTAATTTTATTATAGATTTCACTCATTTTATATTTATCCTATACTCGGAATATATGAATAACCTCTTAATCCAATATATCGAATTTTAGCTTGTATCCAACTCATACCATCATCACGGCATAAATTATAATAAAGTTTATCAGCATTTATTTTAAATGAAATAGGAATTATATTTTTTGAAATTAACCTACATAGGGCATCATGAAAGGCTGAAGATCTCATACACATATTAGTATCCTGTACAAATGTGCTTCCATTCCATTGATAATTTTTATATAAAGTTAATAAACCTTCAGAAGTTAATTCTATAAAATCAAATTGAATAGAATATCCTTTTATGTCTGTTTGAATTGATATACTATCTTCATCTAAAAAATATAAATTGCGAGTTTTTGATTTATAAAATTTCATATCTCCCCACTATATAATATTATTCAAATGAAAAAAATAAATTTTTATGGCTCAATTTTATTATTTTCTTTATTTGATTTTATTTTTGTTTTTTTCATATCAACTTGAATTTGCTTTTTATCTTGTATTTTTGCAGAATCTCTGGTAATAATTTTATATACTTTTGCTTCTTTTTCACGAACTGAATATTCGGTATCTCCATCGGCTTTAATTTTAAGTTCGTATAACTCAAGTTCATTCTCATCCACAACAAATTCGCATGGAGTTCGAACCTGTTTTCCCTGAATATCAAAAATTCTATTTGGAGATAATATTGTAAATATAAATTGTCTCATTATTTTTTCACCAAAAAAATAGGGAGAATATTTATATAAAATAAATATTCTCCCTTAGTTTATAAGAAATGAAATTAAACTCTAACCATAGAGCGTTTGGCTTTAATTAATGGTTTTTTATTTTTTTTAACATCTTCTCTAAAAATTCTAACCATTTCCTGTAATTCTTTTTCACTGTCATCTTCATCATCTGAAATTGGACCGATGGGAAAATCTTCCTGTAACTCATCATCTACATTCAAATCTTCATCTTTTAAGTCTTCGTCATCTGATTCATCATCGCCTTCCATTTCTTTGATAAGGCGTTCCATAATAACATCCTCATCTTCATCATCAGGTTTTACAACTTCATCATCCTCTTCCAAAGAAGCTGCATCATCAGACAAATCATCAAGATCATCATCCTCTTCTAATTCTGCTAAATCACCATCTTCATCATCAGATAATTCGGAAAGATCATCATCTTCTTCTAATTCTGCTAAATCACCATCTTCATCATCAGATAATTCGGAAAGATCATCATCTTCTTCTAATTCTGCTAAATCACCATCTTCATCATCAGATAATTCGGAAAGATCATCATCTTCTTCTAATTCTGCTAAATCTTTATCATCAGACAATTCAGCAAGATCATCATCCTCTTCTAATTCTGCTAATTCATTATCATCGCTATTAATAGAGGCTAAATCATCATCTTCTTCCAAAGAAGCTGTATTATCTTCATCATCAGATAATTCGGAAAGATCATCATCTTCTTCAAGACTTTCATCGTCTTTAAACTCACTATATAATTCGTCTTCTTCTTTTAACTCATTTTCGATATAAGATTTAATATCATTTTCATCATTTAAGTTTTCAGATCCTTCTGGAGTATCTACATCATCGCTTTCAATCAAATTGCTTCGATTATCAGAATTGAAGTAATATCTTTCAAGAATATCAGAAGCATCCTTATTTGTCTCAAGTTCTCCTTCTCCTCGATAAGATAAAATTGGATCCATCATTGGACCGGCAACGTCGATAGTTTTTGTAGTATCCCATTCGGCAACTGCTTCCATCAATAATTTAGTATAAGATTTTTTTGCCATTTTAAAATAACCCCCTAAAAATTAAATTTCTTAAAATAAAAAATAAATATGTTTTATAGAAAAATATTTAATTTGATAAATACTTATCTATAGTTTTTTGTTCAATAAAAAATATGTATATAAAAATAGAACAGTTCTATATTTTTTCAAACCAAACCTTTAAATGCTATTATACTATCGTTTGTAGTAATATCTTGTTTTGATTGTCTTACTACACTACCACTTATAAATTTACAAATTGAAAAATCAACTTTCCAATCTATCGAAATATTTGATTTTCCTGAGCGATTTTTACCAACTTTCATAAAAACTTTATCACTATTCATATCATCTTTAACTAATAAAATAATACAGTCAGAGTGATCTATTTTTTTAGAAGATTCAGATAATTGGTCTAAATTCAATTCAGATGCATTTTTTACTCTAAAAGCACTTCTATTTAATTGGGTTGCAGTTATAACAGGTATATTGTATTCAACGGCTATTGATTTTAAAGATAATGTTATATAACCTAATTCTAATCTATAAGCATCATATTGAAGATCAGATTTCATTAAATCCAAATAATCAATTGCTAACATTTTTATTGAATCTTTTCCATATTTTGTAACCACATCATCCAAAACTGAAATAATATCCATTGGTGATGTAACCATTGGTTTAAAATATTTTATGATAATTGTGCTATTATTTTTCTCTAATTCCGAATTTATTTTTTCTTTGATATTCACATTATTTTTTACATCAGATAATGCTTGAGGAATAGTCTTTTTAAATAAATCTTGATAAATTCTTAATAAAGTTTCCTCAACTGTATTTTCAAGACTTATATAAATATAAACTTTTTTATTTTTTGAAGGAGATTCAAAAGAATTTTTTGTGGCTGAGTTTATAAGAGAATTTACCATAATAGTACTTTTACCACTACCAGAAGCTCCAGCATACATATACAATCTGGATAATTCATATCCTCCATAAAATAATTCTTGGTCTAAAATATCAAATCCAGTTGAAGTTCTATTAGTTTTTTCATATTTACTCAATATTTGATTTAATACGCTCGAATAATCATCATCAACAAGATCTAATGAAGATGAATTTTCAATTGCTAATCCTTTATTTGTCTCCATAATTGATATATGTATTTTTCTTATCATATTTTCATATGACATAACAACTGTATCAATTGAAGAAAATGAGCCATCTCGAATTGAATCTAATAATGTTATTAATTCATCATAATTAGAATATAATGAAATTAATTTTTTTCTTGTCCTGATTTGATTAACATTATCATAAGATTGATTTTCATTAATAATTTCTGAAGATTTATCGTATAAAAATTGATTATATGCCTGGGTTTTTTTACTCTGAGATAAACTATCTATAATATTTTCATTTGATTTATTTTCTAATTTTAAAAGACAGATTGTTTCTAATAAATCAAATTTTGGTTTTATATTTAAAGGAATTTCAGCTTTTTTATTATTTTTACAATTTTTTAAAATTAACAAAATATCTGTATATAATGATGAATTTTGTTTTATAGAACTTTTGGATAAAATTGTTGAAAAACACATATCTAAAAAAATTTCTGTTAACATAAAACACCTTCTTTCATAAAAAAATTAAAAAGATAAAATGGTTGGTTTATGAATCAAATTTGTAAACTCATCTTTACTTAATACTTTTTTAACAATATATTTACAATAATCTTCATCCAAATTCATAAGCATATCTAAGGTATTTATTAATGAGTTTGATTTAGATTTTTGAGTATTTGTGATTTTTCCATCAGCCAAATTATTAGAAGTTTTATTGACTAATTCATTTAATTGTGTAAAATCTTTATTTTCATATAATTTATAATTTGTATCGGCAAAATCTTTCATATATGTTTGAATTTTGGCATAAATTTCTAACATATACAACATAGAATATATTTTTATATCTTCAAAAAATGTCCCTGTTGTATCATCATATATTTCAGTTTGATTTAATAATTTAAAATTGTTATTGATTGCAAAATCTTTTAATTCTCTAAAAAATATATCTTTACCCGTATATTTATCTTTAAATCGCATATCAATATTATTGGTTCTAAGATCTAGTTTATATAAAATATTTTCATAAAATATAGGAATAATGCGGCCGACCATGAGACCTTTAAAAATCCCAGATGAATCATATGATATAATTAAATCAATGTCATGAACTTTTTTTACATGTTTTTGAATTAGTTCATAATATAAAATTTCTTTAAAACCTGCTCCACCTAAAATATGAAAATTTATAGTTTTTCTATTATATTTTAAAGCTTCATTTATTAACTGAATCATAGGTATTACATATATCATACAGGGTAGTGTTGAACATGCGTCTGATGAGGCAACTAAACCGCCAGTTGCAAAATGTTCAAATTTTTCAAAAAAATTATTTTCTTTTAATAATCGGTCAAAGGTTTCATATAATTTTGGAGTACGAAAATGCTGGATATAAATAATTTTTTTTCTAACTTTTTCTGGGAGATTTGCAGCCCGAGAATATGTTTCTAAATTTAGGTCATATACTTCATGGAATTTTGAAAAAAGTTTACAACCTGCGCCGGGAGTCAAATCTAATATGAAACCTCTGTCATATGAATCACATTCATTTTCTAAAAATTCATGATATAATTCAATTAGAGTTGAGACTTCTTTTTTATCTATTTTGCCTATCGACGCCTGATATCCACCAGAGTCCACAAAGAAGAGCGAATCATTATTATATAAACCACTTCTTCGACATTTATTAAAAATTTCAGCTTCATCTTTTACATATTTTTTATAAGATTTTCTTCCTGAAAAATTTTGGCCAAAAGAGTGAAGGAATCCATGCATTGTTTTTTTATGAAATTTAGATATGCAATCTCGTGTAAAATGAGAATTGAATCCGGGTTTTTTTCCGGTCATATAACGATCAATAATGTTTGATAGGGTTTCAAAACCTGCAAGGACATAATTACTCTTAATCATTCTCTTTTTCCTTATTAAAAAATTTCAATTAATTACAAATTTTATTCGCTAAGTTTCCAGTCGAGCATTCGGTTCCTTTTTTATGGCATTTTTCATAATGGCATTTCTCACAAACTACTAACCCATTTTCTGGATCTAAAGCATATTCGGGATATAATTTTATTGGTTGTATGTGATGGGCTTGCAAATTTTCAGTCGAACCACATATTTCACAATAATTTTCAATATGTTCTGGGTTTTTACGTAATTGTCTTATGAATACTTCTTTACGCCATATTGAAAGTTCAGATGAATTGTATAATTTTTCTGGATCTTCAGTTATTAAATTATGAAGAGTACTGGCTGATCGCCAGTATAGAGGACATTCATGTTTACATTCTTCACAACAATAAAAATAATATGTATCATTTTTATCAATTCCTTGTTTTCTCCAATTCAATTGATATATTGTCGGTTCAAAATACCCATCATTCTCTTTTGAATTTTTACATTTTGAATTTTTACAATGAGCCAATATTTCACCGTTAGGGCCTTCGATTAATTCTTCAACTTTTACAAGTAATGGATATTTTTCTTTTAATTTTTTATAAGTTAATATATTAGGATGAATCCCATTATTATTTCTTAATGTTGATTCTTGCTGTCTTTTTTTAATTTCCGAATTCTGGGATGGATATTCATATCCTGATTTTTCTAAACATGTTTGTTTTCGTTTATTTTTAACTTCTATTGAATTATTAGAACATTTTTTACTGCAAAATTTACGATATCCCTCCCCCAAACTCACAAAATTAGTATCTTTTCCACATTCAATGCATTTACCTTTTTCGCCAATAAATTTCAAATAATATTCTTCAGATTTCATTTCATGAGATCTACTGATATGGACGGATAGACTTAGTAAATTTTTATACTCCAACCCACAAATTTCGCATTTACCTTTTTCACCAATAAATTTTAAATAATATTCTTCTAACTTTATTTCATTTTTATGAGCTTGCCAAATATGGCTTGATAATTTTTTAAAAGACTCGAATGCTCTCCCACATATTTCACAATTTAACATGATAATTTTATTCGATTTCATAATAATTTATAATATGTTCCCGACATTCAAATAATGTTCTTTAAAAGAAATCTTTTTCAAAATATAAATTCAAATTTTTAAATAATAAAAAGAAATAAATCTTCCAATCTGGTTAATATTCAATAATAATCATATTCAATAATACAATTTCGTGTAGTCAACATATCAACAAATTCACTCCAATCAGGACGTAAATAATAACTTCCAATAAGTATCACTTTTATTCCAAATTTTTTTCCACGAAGACAATCCGGGTTATGAAAAATATGGTTTGGATTATATTTTAAATCTTTTACACGACAATATTCTTTAATTTGTTGATTATTACCACCTATCAAATAAAAATCATCATTCATTATATTAAAGTTTTCTTGATTCATTTTTTTTCATTATAATTAATTCTTAATAAATATAAATCAATCATTATTAAATTCTTCAAATAATTTATAAAATTATCCGAGTCCAATCCAAATTAATTTATGATTCGTGTTTTCATTGCTTCAATTGCCACTCTTATATCAGTTCCACATTTTTCACAAATTACCACTGAAATATTTGCAAAATTTTCTTTACCATCTGGACTTTGTAATGGCGAAATTCTTTTTACCATCATTGAATTTTTCCAAGTTACACTACCACATTGACATGCCACAGTTTCACACTCATTAATATCTATGGATATGTTTGGAATAGGTATTTTTAAACCATTCATTTTTATAAGCTCCTATTATAATTATTCTCTCCAAAGTTTAATTTCATCATATACTCGAGTAATATTATTATTTATGAATAATTTTGATTTTTTATCTTTCATAAATCCTTCATTTTTACAAAAATCTTCAATCATATCCTCACTTTCACAAAGTATAATAAATTCTTTTTCTCCAGATTCATTAATTTCATAAACTGGATATACAGTTTCGCTATCTGTATCAAAATTTTCATCTAAGTATAAATCAATTTCATGAATACTTTTTTCCCAAGAAAAATCTGGATTAACATTTTTATTTTTTGATACAAAATCTATACTTAAATTTTCATTTATTATAATAGCTATTTTTTCAGTATCACCCCCACAAATAAACAATTCATTCCCATCTTCAGAAGAAAATTTAATAAGATATACAGTTTCAACAAATAAATCATCTCCCCATTCCATTTTATTAGATTCACTCATAATGATTCCTTTTTTCATATTGATTATGAATTAGAATTATCAAAACAAAAAATTCCATATATCTCATCATAATTCAAAATTTTGCATGTGGTCTCTTTTTCAAACATTATTGACATTCCACCATTTGGATGACATACTATAATTTGACCAGGTGTTAAAATATTTTCTGGAACCTCTTCTCCGACAGAAATAACTTCACAACATATTTGAGGTTCATTGATAAATTGGTCAAGCATAATAATAATTCCAGAGTCTGTGGTTTCCTCTGGGGTTTTAATAATTTTTGCAAAAACTTTTTTTCCAGTTGCTTTAATACTTTTCATGATAATTCTCCATTTTAATTTTCATTATTTATTTAAATACTAAATATATATCTTATATGATTTATCATTAATAAATTATTTTTTTACCAAATTATATAAAATCGTACATAATATGCTGCCTCCCTGAGAAACAAAAATTATAATACTCACACTCATCAAAAACAACACCTACATTTTTCGTTATTTCTTCCTTATCTTTTCCTTTCGGCATTAAATATACATTTAGATTAATTCCTCTTTGTGATAAAAACTCTAAATAATCAATTATATATTTATTTTTTTATCTAAAACAATTTTAAAATAAATTTTATTATTAATCATTAATGAAATTAATTCTTTAGTATTTTCAATAGTTTTAATAAATTCATCATTATTAAAAAATTTTGGAGAATATATATAGTTTATATTTTTTATAATATTAAGTTCATTTACTTGATTAATTAATTCAACAAGATTACACCCATTTGTTTCAATATCAATAAATGGGAAATTTAATTTATCCAAAATTTTCATAGTTTTTTCAAGATATTGAAAAAATGTTGGTTCTCCACCTGTTAATAAAATTCCGCAATTTTTATCATCAATTTCTTTTTGAATATCTTTTAAATCATATTCAGCTTCTGCTGATATTCTCATTTTAACCAGGGTATCACAATAAGGACATGGAATTTTATTTTCAACTCGATCACATTTTTTATATCTTAATAAAATAACTCTTTTTCCAGTATTCGGACCTTCACCCTGCCAAGTTAAAATATTCTCAATTAATTTTACAGTCATTTTTAATCTCCATTAAATAGTAAAAAAATAAAGCAAATATTCTTATTTCCTATAATTATGTTCTCATTACAATAAACAAAAATCTATTTAAAATTGTAGCAATGATTTATTTTTATTTATAGTCATCAAAGGTTTTAATATAGATTCATATCTATCAGTAAAACAAAATTTAAGCATTTCTTTTAAATCAACAATAAAATAATCTGGTAGTTTATTTTCTTCATCTGGAATTGAAATTACATCCAATTTATTACCATTATTAACATATTTTCTATATTTAGCCATAATTTCTTCACTTGCTATATTTTCATCAATTCCCATAATTTTAAACATATAAGCTCTCGTGCCAACAACATGGATATTATATATAATTTCATTCCATGCTATCATTGATCTAACACCTTGAGAAATAACTTTATAACTTTTAATGTCTTTTGTAAAACTTACTGGTCTTGAAATTCGTTTATCCCCGGATTTAATTAATTGAATAAAATGCTTTTCTTTTTTAGCTATAAAATCAAAAATATGATTTAATTTAATAACTTCTGATTTTAAAATTAAATCTAATAATTCTTTTAAAAATATTTTTGTCTCACTAGCAAAATCTGATCTTTTTATCTCCAAACCCATATAAACAGTTTCATCTACTTTTTTGCCTTCTTGACTATCAACTTGAATAGCATATCTTTTTTTGGCTAAAAATAAACCTCTTGAAATAACTAACTCATTTTTCAAAAATAATCTGTTTTCTTTATTTGGAACATTATGAAGAATAGTAACTTCAGGAATTATAATATTATTTAAATAATCTTGAATTTCATTACATAATTTTGATATATTTTCTGAAGATTTATCGCATTTAAATTTTTGAAAACATACAAAAATCGAATCTGTGTCACCTGTTATAATATGAGAACATCTTCTTGATATATGATCAGAATACATTTCTTCTTTTGTAATTTCTGGTAATTTAACAATATCTTTTCCAGAATTCATATGTTCCAAATATTCTTCTGCTTTAAAAATTGTAGTTTTCAATGCTTCTTGTCCAGATAATGTGATTGCTCCAGCACATGAAACATCGAAAAACCTAAATGTTTTATTTGCAATTGCACCATACATTGAATTTGCCAAAACTTTATAAACTAATTGCTTGGTATTATATAAAGTTACATTTTCAGTATCTTTGTCTTCTTTTGCAACCAACATCTTCTTTTTATATGTTTTTCGAGATGATAATAATTCTTGTAAAACTTCTGAATATACAGACCTTTCTTTTTCATGATTTTTAAAGAAACACCCATTAATAGTGCATATGATATTATCTTCTTTTACTCTTTTAATTAATTCATCTTTTTTAACATTAATATTTTCATTTTTATACATAGGATCTATGATAATAGGAAGTGTATCAGGCAAATTTTCTGGATGATAAATAAAATCATAACCCATATGTGGATCAACAAATTTCATAATATAGGAATTTACACCAATATTATATGTAATGATTAATGATGGGTATAGAGATGTAAAATCGAAATCAGCAATATTATTATAAATTCCTGGAATTGGTTCATACACGAAAGCTCCTGGATATGATTCTTTATGAATATCAGGATTGCTATTTTTTGAAGCTAAATTTTTTGATTTTAAAAATGAAACCATAAGTGAATCAATTTGGCCCAAAACCGATGATCCTGCTTGAAAACTCGTATTACAAATTAATCGAATTTCATTTAATAAATTTATATGCTTCAGTTTATTTTCTAATTTTTCTAATAAAACTGTGTCCTGAATATTATATTCAATAAATTTATCTAATTGTTTATAATACACTTCGTTGAATGGAATATCTAAAATTATTTTTGTTTCATTCAATTCTATTTGAGCGATATTTGCTAATTTATAATTTTCCCTTTTTTTGAAAACAAAATTTTTATAAAGCGTTAATTGATCTATAACCACAGTTCCTACTAAATTACATATTCCATAATTACCATCTACATAAAACTCATTGAATTTTGAAATTGAATTTGGATTAATATTTAAATTCTTTAAACGATTATAAATATATAATAAGTCGAACGGTATACTATTCCAGCCTGAAAGAAAATCTACTTCATTTTCTTTAAATTTTTTAATGAAAGATTCTAATAATTGTTTTTCAGATTTAAAAATAAATAAATTAACTCCTGGAAAATCTTTTGTTGGTTTATTATTATCCTTTACTAAAAGATATGTATCTACCACACCATTATATTTTGTAGTAATTAAATTTATAGGATATTTTGCTAATGTTGGATCTGGAAAAGATTGATTATTTAATCCCAAGTCAATTTCAATATCTATATAACAGATATTATCAAATGTTTTTTGACATTCTCCTTTATTAAAATGATAATAATCAATTGCATGTTTAGCAGTTAATTTCATATCACCTTCATATGTTATATCACTATTTAAAGAAGATTTATCTTCATATTTTAATTTTATTTGTTGTAATTTATCATATGGCACAATTTTTTTTGTATCATCATTTTGATTTATTTCATAACAATAATAATCATCATTCATAGTATGATAAATTTTATTATTGTTTTTATCTCTAAAAATATAAATAATTTGTTTTATTTTTTTAGCATACTGAATATCTATTAATCTATATTCATCTGTATAAAATTTTTCAGGAATTTTATAATAATGAATTCCACAAACTCCTGTTTTATGAGATTGAGATGTATTTATTGAATTATTCGATCTATCAAATCCTATATCATTCATAGAAATATTTTCTAAAATTTCTGTTTTATTATCCACATTTTCTTCTTTTAAACATCCTATAAATTTTGCAGCTAATTTAATATCTCCTTCAAAATCATTTATAACTTTTACATTTTTATTTTGGTTTATATATTTTGGATGATTACAAACTAAAACATCGTAATTATTCCATTTATAAAATTTACCTCGTTTTGTAGAAATACTATTCCCTAATCCAAAAATTTCTAAAACATTTGAACCTAATAATAAAATTAATTTTGGCTCACATTTATCAATAATTGTCTCAAAATTCTTCCTGCATTTATTAGCATTTAAAATTATTTTTTCATCATCAAGTTTTTCATCACAGCATAAAACACAATTAGTAATTAACCACTTACCTTTATTTAAATACTTATTATGTAAATCTCTATATGTTTTTGCATAATTTCCAGATAATGGCAAATCTTTTTTCATATCTGTTTTATCAGGGATATCTGAAATAATCACAATATCCACATTATTTAAATTCGCCTTACAATTTGTGTCTATTATACACGAAGGCATATCTAATAAATCGCAGCTAGAACATTCAGAATATGAATTTTTTATAGATTTCATAATTTTAGTAATTCCTTTTTAAAATTTTTAAAATAATACATAATAATTTATAATTTATAATATGTTATGTCTTGTAAAACAAAAATCTTATTCATAAAAATTCATGTTTCTTTAAAGGTTAATATATATTACTAAATGAAAATAAAAAATTAACACCTACTTTTATAATGGTATAAAGGTATGGTAGTTATAAAATTTATTGGAGAATTATTATGAAAAAAGTAGCATATGCTATAATAGGTGTGAGAGGGTTTAGGAATGTCAGACTTTTTAGGAAGTCTGACAAATCATCATTCAAGAGGTTTTGGTCAGCCCTGTGGATGATGTAGTAATCACACCAGGTATTATGAGAAGTATTCATAATATCTGGTGTGATTTTTTTTAAGTAAAATATAAGTTTGAGTTTTGAGTTTTAAGTTAGACCTCTTAAGAAAAGGTCAGCCTCGTTTGGGGGCATGAATACCCCACACCAGGTATTATGAGAAGTATTCATAATACCTGGTGTAATTTTTTTAATTAAAAAAAATTCATTATTCTTTAAAGGTTAATATTAATTAGTGAGCAAAAACAATTCATCTAATTTTCCACAATAAAGTGGAATTAGATAATTGTCAAAATTGCTCCACCGAGGAGGGAGAATTATGACTTATCGAGTCAATTCCCGCGGTGAAGTTGCACGGGTCTGGCAAGAAAAGCCAGAGTCACCAAAGTCTTTGATTTCTGAGAAATCAGAATCAATGGCTAAGGCGGCCCGTACAGCTTCACCAAAACCTTCCAGATAATCCTTTCGGGATTATTTGTGGAGGTGCCATCGCTACTTGCGGAGCATGGCATAAATAAAGCACTACATACTCGCTGATGGTATGTAGTGAACATATAAGAAGTCAGTAGCCCGCATCTGGAACAGAGTTAGACCTCTCTATTTCCAGGGTGTAAATATAAAAGGTCAGGGAATGATCTATTATTAATTTAATAGATCATTCCCAATTTTTTTAACTTTTAAAAAGATTATAATAAATATAAATAATAAAGTTTATATTTTTTATGATCTAAAATTATTAAGGAGAAATCAAATGCTTCATAATTCCAAGATGGTTGAGGTATCAGAAGAAATTTTAAATTGTAAATCAAAATCATATGAGTCGATCATTGACTCATATGTAAAAACTGCAAGAGTCCACGACCCATTGGTTGTGGCTGCAAAAAACACTTTAATGTTGAATATGTTGTATCAAAATATTCAACATAAGAAAAAACATGAACCTATTACAGGGTCGTGTCAAAAATGCAAAGGAACTGGAATTTTTAAGTACCAGTTTCAGCAGGTAGAAACCACATGCTATGTTTGTAAAGGAACTGGCAAAAAAGGAGGGTATCGTTGCAGTAAATGCAACGGAGTCGGCAACGTGATTAATTTAACCTCAGACGTGGAGAAGTATATTCCATGTATTGAGTGTCGTGGAACTGGCTTTGATAAAAAGTCAAGTCAGGATATCATGAATAAAATTCTGGGAAATGAATTGTCGGAGTTGAATGATATGATTGACGGTGCATTTGAAGGATAACCGTCATTATATTCTTTTAATCCTTTTAGCAATTTTGCAAAAGGATATAATTTAAATTCAAAAGGAGAACATCATGTTTAAAATATACAATGCAACACCTCACACAATCAATATTATTTCAAGAGGGGATTGTGAGTCAATCCCCTCACAAAGGAAGCTGGTTGCTGATAATCCAATTCCAGTTTTAACAATCCCAAGTTCTGGGGTGAAGTCTGTGTTTTTTGAAACAATATATACTGGTAGTGTTGGAGATAATGTTATTCCAACATTTAAAAAGAAGATAATTTCGTTGGAAGAACTCCCACCCGGATATGATATTTATATTGTGTCCGCTTTGTATGCAGTTGCGTATAAAGCAAAGGGTGGGGATCTTAATATTTTCACCGTAGCAGATCCAGTATATACGCTGGATTGTAAAACCATTATTGGATGCATCGGGATCATGGAGCCAGATCTCGAATAACGAACATAACCCCCATATCATGTAGTTTATGATATGAGGGTTATGAATTGTTATTTTTATAAAAAACATTATTTTTTTATGTATCCATCAAAGTAAAATTTTCCATTAATTGATTTAATGAAATATTTTTATTTTTTTATTTTTTTTGCCTATTTTTATAGTTTCTTTTTTAATAACATCCAATCCCAATGATGTATAATATAATTCTTTTTTATCAGATTTATCAATTATCTCACACATATAAGAAATTTCATCATCTTTCAAATCCTTGTATCTATTTCTTAATTTCAAATAAAGTTTTGAGTTACTTTTCCATTGATTGCAATAAAATATATCATATTTTGAAATTTTAAAATCATTAACTGATGATTTTATAAACATAAATAATTCCATTTTATCTATATATCTGATTCCAAAATTATTCAAATATTTATTTAAATATAATGAAAAAGATTGACATTTTAAAAATGATCTTAAAATAAATGTTTCATTTATAGGACTTTTATATGATAATAAATCTGGAATACCTTCACCTGTAGGCAATTTATTTTTCAAATTTCCATCAAATACCCAGTTCCAAAAAATTTTATATGGACTTATTTTTGGTTCATCTGATTTTATGGGTTTTGATTTTTTTCGTATGCCATAGTTATTTTCTCTTTTTATTATAGTTTAGGAATTCAAATTCTTATTTTTTATATATGTTCTTTTATAAAAAGATAAATTCTTTATTTTTTAGCCATGAATCCAATCTATACTATAATGGTCACATTTATCTTCTAATCGTAATAAATTCATTCGGCATTTTCCGGAAGAAGTGAAAAACATACACCCAGAACATACCGCACATTTTTTACACATTGGTTTTTGATTTTTATATACAATTATCACAGGAGCATTATCACAGATTGGACATCTTTCATAACATGGAAGTAACATACTTATATTCCTTTTATCATATTTTTACCTACATATAAAAATTCATTATTTTTTTAAATCAATATATATTACTAAGTGAATAAAAAATAACCATCTCAATTTTCACAATAAAGTGAAATGAGATGGTTATTAAAATTATGGGAGAATTGCTATGACACCAGAATTGATC
>FUWD013170144.1_pt1 | contig 32369 bp, 29 predicted proteins | sample 1063281 | NCBI WGS metagenome assembly FUWD01 (sample SAMEA79048168, study PRJEB19326) | metagenome | biome: marine | reverse complement strand
TACGTAGAGTACATCATTGCAAACCGGTCAAAGAATGGCTTGGCAAAAACACAGAGAAGATCGAAGTTTTCTATTTGCCTGCCTATTCACCGGAATTGAATCCTGATGAGTATCTGAATAACGATTTGAAACTCGCAGTGCATGGAAATAATGGTGGTGTTGCCCGCACAAAAGATGCGATTCGGAAGAAGACCGTATCACATTTGAGGCATCTGTAGAAGACGCCGGAACAGGTAGAAAAACTATTTGATCACCCAAGCGTTCGGTATGCAAAGGGTTGAGTCCTTTAATTGCCGGAGTAATAAGCAGTTCCGGTTTCTGCGCGCGATACTGTTTTCCCGTAAAATTCGGCGTTACGCAGAACGAGCAGTTGAAGGGGCATCCGCGGGTCACGTAGATGGGAATCGATTTCGTGCCGTCCACTTTTTCCCGTTTCGACACTTTTGCAATTCGGGCGTAATCGATCGGCGTGATCTCCTTGACCGGCGGAAAATCCTTTGAATTATAGGTGGATTTCAGCGAGTTTCCGGCGACGTCGTCGAGTATCGTCGTCCAGAGATTGTCGGCTTCGCCGATAACGATACAATCGGCATGCTTTGCCGCCTCTTCGGCATTGAAAGAGATATGCAGACCGCCCAGCACCACTTTTTTGCCGTGAGCCCTGAAGGTGTCGGCAATTTCATACGCCCTTGTAGCTTCAAGCGTTCTGGAAGTAATGCCGACAACATCGTACTTGCCGTCGTAGTCGATCGGATCGTGGAAGTGTTCGTCGACAAGTTCGATCTCATGCTGCGGAGGGGTCAGGCTTACCAGGACGGCAATTTCTGGTTACTGTCGTCATCCATTTTCCCCTGTGGCGAAATAAGGAGGATTTTCAGGGGTCTTGTCTCTTCAGGTTTCAGCATGTACATCCGGTGAAACGTGCAAAATTGAAAAAAACTCCATAAAACAAGAACGCACTCGTTTTCTGATGAGGAAAATCGCAGAATTGCTCAGCCCTGAAGATAGATCAATTTTTTTTAAAAAAATCATCTCTCTTTGGTTTCCCTTGAAAGTCGGGAGCGTTCTTTTCCTTTTGATGAACCAGCGCCTCTTTGCCACGGCTTTTTCTCTCCCTTCCATTTTACTATATTCCAAGCTTTACGTTTCAAGTGACCCATCCGCAATTCCTTTTGCCTGTACGTATATTATTTCAGTAAAAAGAACAACCGATCTCATGCCCCGTTATACTCCCGAACAGCTGGTTAAGCGAAATGCATCGATCTGGACCGATATACAGATCATTCTTGCGCCTATCCAGTTTCTTATATTTGTGACCGGCGTTACCATCACCATCCTTTATTCGAACGGACTGTTCATTACGGATTTTTACTGGGTAAGCGTCGTGATTCTTTTCAAGACTCTTTTTTTCGCGCTTCTTTTCATTACCGGGATGTTTTTCGAAAAGGAGATTTTCGACAAGTGGGTCTATTCGAAAGAGTTTCTCTGGGAGGATATAGGAAGCACGGTAGCAGCGGCGTTTCATCTGCTTTATTTTGTTCTGGCCTTTCTTGGTTATCCGGAAGATGTGCTTATCTGGGAGGCATTTCTTGCATATTTTACCTACGTCGTCAATGCGCTTCAGTATCTCGTAAGAATTATTCTGGAAAAGCTCAACGAACGGAAATTGCGGCTCGATGGTCGTATCTGAGGTTTTTTATTTGTCACATCATTCTGTAACAAAATATGAAATACAGTTTTACAGCCCTCTGGAACATCACCTTCGTTTTGTCGGGCCATTCTGGTTTGTTCTTGCATGGATGATCTGGGCTTCCGGACAGCTCCAGACCGTTGGTGATAAAATGACCTATCTTGCGGTGGTCATTCCCGGATTTCTCGTTATCTATCTTTCAGGTTTCTTTATCGAAAGATGGCATAAAAAGAAAAAAAAGGCTTCCATGGGCTGAATGGAGCCCAGACCTGATCACGGAATTTTTTTTAACAACCTCGAAACGGTATAAGACAGCGGTATTTCTCATGCAAAATCTATGGAACGAAGCGGATCTTCGGTGCTCGGTGAGCGGGCAGTGCAGTGCGGACGATATTCCTGCGGAACTTGCCGAACTGGTTTATGCCTCCCGTCTGCTCGGAAGGGAGAGCAGTCTGGTGATGCATGGCGGCGGCAATACTTCGGTGAAAAGCGAGCTGCACGACATTATCGGTAATCGGGTAAACGTTATTTTTATCAAAGGAAGCGGCGTCGATCTGGCCGCTCTGGGCGCACACGATTTTACGCCGGTGAGGATCGAACCCCTGCAGAAACTGCAGCATCTCTATGCTACCGGAGAACGCCGCAGTGAAGAAGATATGCAGCGGTTTTCGACGAGGGAGTTCAAGAACTTCCTTTATCTGAATCTTTTCTATCTGACCGATCATATGGTCAATAACTCGCTTTCGCCTTCGATCGAGACTCTGCTGCATGCGTTTCTTCCTCACAGGTTTATTTTTCATACCCATTCGACAGCGTTGCTGACGCTCAGCAATCAGCCGAACGGCGCAGAACTCTGCAGGGAGGTACTCGGAGAGGAGTTCGGTCTTGTGCCCTATATCAAGCCGGGTCTCGGTCTTGCGCGTTCTGCTGCAGAGGCATACGGCAACGCTCCGGCCATCAGGGGCCTTGTCCTTCAGAAACACGGTCTTGTGACGTTGGCCGACAGTGCGGCTGCCGCCTATGACTGCATGATAGAAAGCGTCTCGAAACTTGAAGAGCGCATAGCCCGGTCCGGAAGAAAGGTTTTCCCCTCGATTTCCCTGCCGGAGACAGTCGCTCTTCTCGAAGATGTTGCTCCCGTTATCAGAGGCGCGGTTGTCGAAGAAAAATCTCCCGGTATGCTCGAATACAACCAGTTCGTGCTGGATTTCCGCTCATCCCCGGATATACTGCAATACGTGAACGGTATCGAGCTTGAGGAAGTAAGCGGCAGAGGCGCCATGACGCCGGATTTCATTATCCGGACAAAAAACCGGCCGCTCGTCGTTCCGGCTCCGGACGCTCTTGATCCTGAGGGTTTCAAGAGTGCGGTTCATGAGGCCGTGGAACGGTATAAAGCGGAATATCTCGCTTATTTTCAGCGTCAGCAGCAGGCTTCGGGCATGCAGGTGACGATGCTCGATCCGCTCCCGAGAGTTGTTCTTGTCCCCGGGCTCGGACTGTTCGGTCTCGGAAGGACTGCCCATGCGGCTTCGGTTAATGCCGATATCGCCGAAAGCACGGCCTCGGCGATTCTCGATGCGCAATCGGTCGGAACTTTCGAGTCGATTACCGAGAGGGATGTTTTCAATATCGAGTACTGGGAGATGGAGCAGGCGAAAATGAAGAAAGTCCGTCACGATGTGTTTGCCGGCAAGGTGGCTCTCGTTACCGGAGCTGCAAGCGGCATAGGGCTCGCTACGGCCAAAGCGTTCCGACAGAGGGGGGCGGAGCTGGTAATCGTCGATCTGAACCCGGAGGCGCTTGAACGTGCCTCTGCAGAGCTTGGCGGAGGGGTGCTCTCCATAGCGTGCGACGTTACCGACCGCAATGCGGTAAAGCGGGCCTTTGACGCGGTCTGCCGCCGATTCGGAGGTCTCGACATTATCGTATCGAATGTAGGAGTCGCATTGCAGGGAAGGATCGGCGACGTTGCCGACGAAGTGCTTCGCCGGAGCTTCGAATTGAATTTCTTCTCGCATCAGTCCATTGCGCAGCAGGCGGTCAGAATCATGAAACTGCAGGGCACCGGGGGCGTTCTGCTTTTCAACGTGTCCAAGCAGGCGGTAAACCCCGGCCCCGATTTCGGCCCTTACGGGCTGCCCAAAGCGGCAACGATGTTTCTCGTGCGCCAGTATGCGCTCGATCACGGACGCGACGGCATTCGGGCCAACGGCATCAATGCCGACCGTATCCGTACCGGTCTTCTGACCGATGAAATGATCAAAACCCGCTCGAAAGCCCGTGGGCTGAGCGAACGGGAGTACATGGCCGGCAACCTGCTTCAGGTTGAGGTCACGGCCGAAGACGTTGCAGAGGCTTTTGTGCACCAGGCTCTTGAAACAAAAACGACCGGCTCTATCGTCACGGTTGACGGCGGAAACATTGCTGCCGCGCTCCGTTGATCTGCGGCCGTTACGCGGGTTGAACAGATTGTATAACAAACCATAACCGAAACAGGAGAAGACTATCATGGCTGAATATGACAAGGATAAACAGGCAAAAGAGTACTATACCGACATCCCTGTTGAAAAACACGGATTTTTTCTGAAAGGCGCGCACTCGCTTGACTGGGGGATGAAAAACCGTATGTCGAGGATTTTCAGGCCGGATACGGGAAGAACGGTCATGTTCGCTATCGATCACGGCTACTTTCAGGGTCCTACTACCGGGCTTGAACGCCCTGACGTCAACATTGTGCCGCTCATGCCCTATGCCGACGCAATCATGCTTACCAGAGGCATTCTCCGCACAACGGTACCGCCTTCGCTCACCAGGGCGGTTGTCATGCGCTGCAGCGGCGGCCCGAGTATTCTCAAGGAGTTATCCGACGAAGAACTCGCCGTCGATATCGAGGATGCCATCCGCATGAACGTTGCCGCGATTACCCTGCAGGTGTTCATAGGTGGCGAATATGAAACCCGCTCCATCCGCAATATGACCAGGCTGGTCGATATGGGTCTCCGCTATGGCATTCCCACCATGGCTGTTACCGCTGTCGGCAAGGATATGGTGCGCGACGCAAAATACTTCAGACTCGCCTGCAGGATTTCAGCCGAACTCGGAGCTCAGATCGTTAAAACCTACTATGTGCCGGAGGATTTCGAGACGGTTACGGCATCATGCCCCGTTCCCATCGTCATGGCCGGCGGCAAGAAAATTTCCGAGATCGATGCCCTTACCATGTCATACCAGGCCATTCAGGAAGGAGCGGCAGGTGTGGATATGGGGCGCAACATCTTCCAGAGCGACGCTCCGCTCGCCATGATGAAAACTGTCGGCAAGGTTGTTCATGAAGATATGCCTCCGGCTGAAGCATATGAATATTTCCTGAGCATCAAAGCTGAAGGGTAAGCGCTTCCGCGTACAATCAACAAATGAATTTCAAAACAGATGCCCTGTGTTTTAACGCTTCCGGGGCCGTGAGAACAACGTTTATTCTATGAACACTGAGGATATCAAAGGTTTTTTTGCCTCACCGGAACAGCTCGATATGGCTGACTACCTGATACTCGATTACTACCTGGAGTGTATCGGCGATATCGAGACCGCACTTGCTCACTTCTGCAGTGAGCAGTCCACGGCACAATGGAGGCGTGTAGGGCTCGACGAGGATTTCAGACCGCTTTACGCTGCCAGGGTTATTCATCTTACCGTTGAAGGCGAACTTCCTGAACTCAGTTATCCGGTCAAGCACTCCGAAACCGGCCCGATTCACGCCTGCAGGGTCACCATTGCGCATCCCCACCGCAACTTCGGCCCGAAGCTGCCGAACCTGCTCAGTGCGGTTTGCGGAGAGGGCGCATTCTTCACGCCGGGGGTCCCTGTCGTGAAGCTGCTCGATATAACGTTTCCCGAATCCTATCTCAATGCCTTTGACGGTCCGAAATTCGGCATTGAAGGTATTCGCGATATTCTGCAGGCATACGACCGGCCGATTTTTTTCGGGGTCGTGAAACCCAATATCGGCCTCAAGCCATCCTGTTTTGCTGAAATTGCATATCAGAGCTGGCTTGGCGGTCTCGATATTGCCAAGGATGACGAGATGCTGGCCGATGTTGATTGGTCCACGCTCGAGGAGCGCTCCCGTGAGCTGGGCGCGGCCCGCATGAGGGCTGAAAAAGAGACCGGTGAACCGAAAATCTATCTTGCCAACGTCACCGACGAAGTTGACCGTCTGATCGAGCAGCATGATATTGCCGTGAATAACGGGGCCAACGCTCTTCTCATCAATGCGCTGCCCGTTGGACTCAGTGCGGTGAGAATGCTGGCGAAGCATACCAAAGTCCCGCTCATCGGACATTTTCCCTTTATAGCCGCATTCAGCCGTCTTGAAAAATACGGCGTTCATTCAAGGGTAATGACCAAGCTGCAGCGCCTTGCCGGTCTTGACTCCATCATTATGCCGGGTTTCGGCAGCCGGATGATGACTCCCGAAGAGGAGGTCATGGACAATATCAGGGAGTGTCTGCAGGATTTCGGCCATATACGGACTTCACTGCCGGTTCCGGGCGGGAGCGATTCTGCATTGACGCTTGAAACGGTTTACCGCAAAGTCGGGAGCGTCGATTTCGGTTTCGTACCGGGAAGAGGGATTTTCGGTCACCCGATGGGCCCCAAAGCCGGAGCCGCAAGCATTCGTCAGGCATGGGAGGCGATCAGACTGGGAGTGCCGATTGAAATCTATGCCCAGGGTCGCCCCGAACTGCAGGCTATGATCGATGGCGCCGCTACAAAGAAATAAACGCTCTTCAGCAGAGGGGATTGACCGGTCCCGGCAGACGGGACGGCTTGATGGCAGGGTTGCCGTTATTACCGGTTCGACGCGAGGCATCGGCAAGGCCATTGCGCGCCGCTTCGTCGATGAAGGCGCCAGGGTTGTCATCACCTCTTCATCACCGCGCAACGTTGATGCCGCTGTCGCTGAATTCGTTCCGGGAACCGTTTACGGTTACGCCTGCGACGTCAGTTCTCCGGCTGAAATGGAACGCCTTGTAGAGGCATCTGCTGCCCGTTTCGGCAGAATCGACTGTTTTATCAACAATGCCGGCATATCGGATCCTTTCGGCAATATCACCTCCAGTGATCCCGCTCAATGGGGACGGGTGATCGATACCAACCTCAAAGGCACCTACAACGGCTGCAGGGCCGCGATCGGTTATTTTCTTCGCGAGAAAATTTCCGGCAAGATAATCAACATGGCCGGATCAGGTACTGATCGCGGATCGAATACTCCTTTTATTACGGCATACGGCTCCACCAAGGCCGCCATTGCCCGTTTTACCTTTGCCGCGGCCGCCGAGTACCGGCAGAGCGATCTTTCCATCATGCTGCTTCACCCGGGGCTTGTTCGTACCGGCATGGTCAGCGCCGAAAATCCGACGCCCGAACTTCTCCGGCAGCTTGCGACATTCAACACCATTCTCGATATTTTTGCTCAGCCTCCATCGGTTGCCGCAGGGCTGGCCGTGAAAATGGCCTCATCCTGGAGCGACCGCAAAACCGGCATCTATCTTTCCGCGTTGAACGAATGGAGAAAAAAGAGGTTGCTCCTCACTTATCCCTTCCGTAAACTGACAGGCAGGATAGACCGGGAAACCTATTAATTTTCTCATGTTCGGGAAACGGAGCGACACTATGCGACATATCGGGACCAAAGCGGTTATTTTCCTGGCCTTCACGATCGCCATCCTTCAGGGCTGCTACAGTTTCAGCGGCGGTTCGGCGCCTTCGCATATGAAAACCATAGCGGTACCGGTTTTTCAGGATCGTTCGCGATCCGGCATCGCGCCCTTCCGTGCTGAGCTCACCAGACGCCTGACAGAGAAGATCGAGTCGCAGAGCCCGCTTCGCATGACTCCTTCGCGAGCGACGGCCGACGGTCTGCTCGAAGGTACCATTACCACTTTCAGTGACGAACCAAGTCAGCTCAGCAGTACGACCGAACGTGCGATTACCAACCGGATCACGATTACCGTCAATGCGGCTTTTCAGGACAGGGTGAACAAAACGATGCTGTTCGAGCGGACCTTTACCGGGTTTGCCGATTACTCCGTAGGCAGTTTTTCAGGCAAACAGGAGGCAATCATGCAATCTCTCGAGATGATTGCATCCGATATTCTCGACAATATGCTTTCCGACTGGAAGTAGATTCTGAAGCCGCATAAAAAAAGGGATCGATTCAGATCCCTTTTTTTATGCTATTGCTTATGTAGAAGCGCATCACTTGTTTCGATATGCCGAATACTCCTGCAGGCTCTTGACGCCGAACTCCTGGCGCCGGATGCAGTCGATAGCCTGAACCGATGCTTCCGCAGCCTCGATGGTGGTGACGAACGGCACGTTGCTCAGCACCGATGCCGCGCCGATAGCCTCCTCGTCATGAAGCGCCTTCTCCCCTCTTGGCGTGTTGATGACAAAATCTATCTTGCCGTGTTTGATGATGTCGAAAATGTTAGGACGCCCCTCTTCGCCTACCTTGAAGACTTTTTTGCATTCGATTCCGTTTTCGATAAGGAAGCGGTGGGTGCCCGCCGTGGCGACAAGATCGAAGTCCATGCGGTAAAGCTCTTTGGCAATCGCGATAATACGCTGGCTCTTGTCCTGATCGTTTACGCTGATAAATACCGATCCTGAAAGCGGAAGTTCCATGTTCGCCGCCTGGTACGCTTTGGCGAAAGCCTCGGGAAACTGTTCGGCAAGGCTCATGGCTTCGCCGGTGGAGCGCATTTCAGGGCCGAGGTACACGCCTGATTTAACGAACTTCGAAAATGGAAATACCGGTTCCTTTATGGCCATGTGCTTCATGCCCAGTTCGTCGCAATCCTTCAGGTCGTACTCTTTGCGCAGATCGCTGAGTTTCTCGCCAAGCATGACCCGCGTTGCGATTTTTACAACCGGAACCGCAGTGGCCTTGCCCACGAACGGTACCGTACGGCTCGCTCTCGGATTCACTTCGATCACGTAAACGCTCTCGTTCTGGACGGCATACTGAACGTTCATGAGGCCGACAACCTTCAGATGTTCGGCAAGCGTACGGGTATAGGATTTCATGGTATTGATCACTTCCGGGCTGATATTGCGATAGGGAAGGATCGAGGTCGAGTCGCCGCTGTGAATGCCTGCCGCCTCCACATGCTGCATGATGCCGCTGATAACGCAGTCGGTAGTGTCGGCAATGGCATCGATGTCGAATTCCACGGCAGTTTCAAGGAAACGGTCGATAAGCAGCGGATATTTTTCCGAAATGAAAAGCGCCTGATCGACATACTCCTTGAGAGAGTCTTTATTATAGATGATTTTCATGGCTCTTCCTCCAAGCACATAGCTTGGCCTTACCAGAACCGGATAACCGATTCTTTCGGTAATGGCGAGCGCTTCATCAAAACAGATGGCGGTGCCGTAATCCGGATGGAGAATGTCGAGTTTTTCGAGGAGAGCTCCGAACTTCTTGCGGTCTTCCGCAAGATCTATCCCTTTCGATGATGTTCCGAGAATGGTAACGCCGGCCTCGTCCAGTTTTGTCGAGAGCTTCAGGGGAGTCTGACCTCCGAAGCTGACGATCACTCCGAGCGGCTGTTCATGTTCGATGATACGGATCGTGTCCTCAAACGTCAACGGTTCGAAATAGAGCTTGTCGGCAATGTCGTAGTCGGTCGAAACCGTTTCGGGGTTGCAGTTGACCATGATGGTCTCATAGCCGGCCTCGCGTAGAGCGAAAACCGCCTGTACGCAGCAATAATCGAATTCTATGCCCTGACCGATGCGGTTCGGGCCGCCTCCGAGGATAATGACTTTTTTTCTGTCGGAACGCACAGACTCGTTTTCTTCATCGTACGTCGAGTAGTGGTACGGGGTTTTAGCGTCGAATTCGGCAGCGCAGGTATCGACGGTTTTGAATACCGATTCCACGCCGTACTGTTTTCTCAGCGTCCGTATGACGGTTTCTGTGGTTTTGAAAATATTGGCAAGCTGACAATCGGAAAATCCATGCTCTTTTGCCTTTATCAGCGTTTTTTTAGGGAGTTTGCTCGCAAGGCCGGAAAGCTCTTGTGAAAGGCTGGAAACTTGAGTGGTCATGCAGTCTCGATAGTTGTAAATGCTTCAGGATACCATTGTCATCTAAAGTAACAATTCAGCGGAGGATAAAAAACCATCGGAAAGATAAAAAATGCCGGTTTTTCTCAAAGCCGTCGGATGCGTTTCTTCCTCTCCGGTTCATTGATGGTGAAACTGTCACCGGTTCCGGAATTTTTTTACATTACACTGTTTTATTGAAACAATCTGTTTTGAAAAAGGTGTCATTACCAATATGGATAACATGAAATTCGATACGATCGATGAGGCTGTTGAGGATATCCGGCAGGGACGGATGATCATTGTAATCGATGATGAAGACCGTGAGGACGAAGGCGATTTCATTGCCGCGGCCGATCACGTGACAACTGAAATGGTGAATTTTATCACCAGAGAGGCGCGCGGACTGCTCTGTGTCGCCGTCACTATGGATCGTGCCAGGGAGTTGCAGCTTGACCCCATGGTTCAGAGGAATACTTCCCAGCATGAAACCAATTTTACGGTTTCCGTCGATGCCATAGCCGAAGGCGTGACGACCGGTATTTCGGTTTTCGACAGAACCATGGCAATAAAAATGCTGGCCAATCCCGGCTGCAAGGCTGACGATTTCTCGCGTCCCGGCCATATTTTTCCGCTCAGGGCCATGGAAGGAGGGGTGCTTCGGCGCGTCGGCCATACAGAAGCGGCCGTTGATCTTGCCCGTCTTGCCGGATGCAATCCCGCCGGTCTGCTCTGCGAAATTCTTCATGAAGACGGCAGCATGGCTCGCCTGCCCGAATTGATGAGAATCAGGGACAAGTTCGGGATGAAACTCATTACCATCAAGGATCTGGTGGCTTATCAGATGCAGCGCAGCAAGCTCGTTCATCGTGCCGTCGAATCAAGTCTTCCCACCCTTCATGGCGATTTCCGTCTTATCGCCTATGAATCCTTTACCGACGATCAGAACCATATGGCCTTCGTCAAAGGGGATGTCACCACCGGCGAACCGGTGCTTGTCAGAGTGCATTCGCAATGCGCTACCGGCGATACCTTTTCTTCGCTTCGTTGTGATTGCGGCAATCAGCTTGCTTCGGCGCTCAGGATGATCGAACATGAAGGGCGAGGCGTACTTGTCTATCTGATGCAGGAAGGGCGCGGCATAGGGCTCATCAACAAGCTGAAAGCGTACAATCTGCAGGACGAAGGATTCGATACCGTCGAGGCCAATGAAAAGCTCGGCTTCAAGGCAGATCTTCGTGATTACGGTATCGGAGCGCAGATTCTCAAGGATCTCGGCGTTCAGAAAATGAGGCTCCTGACCAACAATCCGAAAAAAATTGTCGGTCTTGAAGGGTATGGTCTCGAAATTGTTGAACGGGTATCGCTTGAAATTGCTCCGAATCAGGTCAACAGAAACTATCTTGAAACCAAGCGGGACAAGATGGGCCACATGATCGGCTGCTCCTGCGCCAATGAACAGCCATATTACGATCAGATGGTTGCCGAAAAATTGAAAAAAGAACAAAATAACCTGTAAACTATCCGAAAGGAAAAGGAACCGATACCATGATGGATACCCAAATCCTTAAGATGCAGGATAAAGAGGTTTTCGAGGCAATTGCGGGCGAGACGCTGCGTCAGACGGAAACCCTCGAGCTTATTGCATCTGAAAACTTCACCAGCCGCGCTGTCATGCAGGCCTGCGGCTCGCTCATGACCAACAAATATGCCGAGGGTTATCCCGGAAAGCGCTATTACGGCGGGTGCGAGTTTGTCGATATTGCTGAAAATCTTGCCCGCGACCGTGCAAAAAAACTTTTCGGCTGCCAGTATGTCAACGTTCAGCCGCATTCCGGTTCGAGCGCCAACATGGCAGTGCTTTTTTCTGTGCTCAAGCCGGGTGACCGCATTATGGGTCTCGATCTCTCGCATGGAGGTCACCTTACGCACGGCAGTCCGGTAAACTTTTCCGGACAGCTTTTTGATGCTCACTCCTACGGAGTCGATCGCGAGACCGGCTGCATCGACATGAACCGCGTCGAAGAGCTGGCGCTTGAAGTCCGTCCAAAACTCATCATCTGCGGCGCGAGCGCCTACTCGCAGGGGTTTGATTTCAAGGCATTCAGGGATATTGCCGACAAGGTCGGCGCTCTCCTGATGGCCGATATCGCTCATCCTGCAGGTTTGATTGCCGCCGGACTGCTCAGCGACCCCATGCCGCACTGTCATTTCGTGACCACAACCACCCACAAGACCCTCCGAGGTCCCAGAGGCGGCATGATCATGATGGGCAGCGACTTTGAAAACCCTCTTGGCATTACCATCAGGACGAAAACCGGATCGAGGATTAAAATGATGTCGGAGGTCATGGATGCCGAAGTGATGCCGGGTATTCAGGGCGGTCCGCTCATGCACATCATAGCGGGAAAGGCCGTTGCCTTCGGCGAGGCGCTGCAGCCGGCATTCAGGGAGTATGCCGTGCAGGTAAGAAAAAATGCTGCCGCGATGGCTGAAAGTTTTGCCGGTCTCGGCTATAATATCGTCAGCGGAGGCACCAAAAACCATCTCATGCTGCTCGATCTGCGCAACAAGGAGGTTAACGGCAAGGTGGCGGAAAATCTGCTGCACGACGCAGGCATCACGGTCAACAAGAATATGGTGCCGTTTGACGATAAATCTCCTTTCGTAACCAGCGGCATCAGGATCGGTACTGCGGCGATGACCACTCGCGGTATGACCGAAAACGACAGCCGGACGGTCGCCGGTCTGATCGACCGGGTAATTTCATCGGCCGATTCCGCGGGAATAGAAGATATTTGCCGTACTGTACGGCATGAAATCAGGGAACTCTGTTTAGCGTATCCGCTCGAAGGATACGGCGTAAACCCCTGATCTGGCTATGCGTGGGGTTCTTTGTCATGAAACAGCCGTCTTTCGGGGCGGCTTTTTCTTTTCATGCCGCACTTCTGCGCCTTCTCTCAACGCTCTTCGAGAATTCCGGCAATCATTGCTCCCAGATCGGCCGATGTTTTTTTGATGGTTGCGTTGATTTCTATTATCTCTTTCTGCAGTTCGACGGCTCTGCCGTTGTCTTCCTCGCGGCGCAGCTTTTCGGTAACCGTTTCTTTTCGCCTGATTAGCGGTTCAAGGATGATGTTTTTAAAAGCATCGAGAAATGCCGTCAGGCAGCGACGGGCATGCTCTCTTTCAGCATCCGACTGTTCATGCCATCTGCTGCTTACCGGTTGATCGATCAGAAGCCCGGAAGCAAGATCTCTTGCTTCCGTTGATTTGAACCGGCTGATTTCCGTTACCACATCGATTCGTTCATCGGGATCGCCCGAACCGTTGCGGTACCTCTCGATCATATGGGCAAGTATCTCCCTGGCTGCCGGATGCGGCAGTTCCAGCATCTCCTCGTGCGATGCGGCGAATTCAATGACGCCGTTTCCATACAGTGCGCTTTCCAGCAGGGCTTTCAGAAAGGTTTTTTCCAGTATGGTAACCCTCGAACGCGTATCCTGGGTTCTGAAGTTTGCCCTGGCGGTCCGCTCTTCTCCCGAAATATATCGTTCCTTTACTGCCGTCTCTTTTCCTGCGGATTCGCGGAGTGCCCGCATGCTGATGGAGAGTTTTCCGGAAAGTTCCTGCATATAGAGCTCCCGTCGTACCCGGTCCGGAATGAGGGCGATGGTCCGGCCCATCGCGCTGATTGCTTTCGCTTTGGTGTCCGGCTGGTCGAAATCGCCTGATTCCGTGAAAAAACGTATCTGAAAATCGAGAAAAGCGAGACGGTTTTCTTCGGTAAACCGTATAAAAGCCTCACGGCCTTCACGCCGGACGAAACTGTCCGGATCATCGCCGTGAGGCAGCATGACGACGAACGGAACGATCCCTTCCGAAAGCAGGATATCTATGCCGCTCATCATTGACTTCCTTCCGGCGGGATCGGCATCGTAGATAAACAGCACCCTCGATGTGTAGCGCTGCATGATTTTTGCCTGGTGCCGGGTCAGTGATGTGCCGCAGGATGCTACGGCATTGGTGATCCCCGCCTGATGCAGGGCAAGAACATCCATATAGCCCTCCACAAGAATTGCGGTTTCCGTTTTCCGGATCTCCTGTTTTGCTGCATGAAGGCCGTAAAGCAGCTTGGATTTTTCAAACATGCTGCTTTCCGGAGAGTTCAGATACTTCGGCGTATCGGGATCGTTGCGCAGTGTTCGGCCTCCAAAACCGACGACCTGGCCGCCGACGGAAAATATGGGAAAAATGACCCTGTTTCGGAACGCGTCGTACACGGAGTTCCGTTGCCGGTTAGCCGTGACAAGACCCAGTTCGGCAAGCTGCTTCTCCGCAATGCCTGCCCGTTGCGCTTCGCCAAGCAGGTGTTCCCACGATTCCGGGGCATAGCCCAGTCCGAACGATGTTATGGTTTGCGCCGTAAGTCCCCGCTCCGCGGCAAGATAAGCAAGCCCCTTTTTTCCGGACTCGCCCATCAGGGTACGGTGAAACAGTCGGGCCGCCCATCGCAGCGTCGCTGTTCTCCCGTCCTCTTCAAAACCTCCGCCCTTATCTTTTGCCGTGAACCTGCTGATATCGACGCCCGCACGTTTGGCTGCGAGTTCCACAGCTTCGGGAAACTGTACCCGTTCCATTTCCATTATAAACGAAAACACATTGCCCCCCTTGCCCGTCGAAAAACACTTGTAGATCTGTTTGTCCGGCGAAACAACGAAGGAGGGTGTTTTTTCCTCGGTAAACGGAGAGAGCGCCTTGAAGTTGCGACCGGACGGCTGCAGTTTGACATAATCCGAAATGACGTCGACAATGTCGGCTCGCTGACGGATATCATCAATAACGCTTTGCGGAATCATTTCTGTACGGTTCACTGTTATCACGGGTCCTTCTTGTCATTCTTGTAGATAATCGAAAATCACGAATAATCAAGAGCGGCCCTCTATGCCTCTGTTTTCCATTCCTTCACTAACAATCATTTATCCGGGGAATTTGCATGAGTATTTGTTGTAATTTTCAAAAAGAAGTCATTATTTACGGTTTAGTAGCCATTGTTTTCCGGAAAGGTCATCATCAATTATCAAGTAATCATATGAAACAGGGTTTTTTTACGGGTCTGCTTATCATTGTGACCTACGCCGTTTCTCTGGGTTTCTATGCCTGGATGGGCACAACGCCTCCGGAATCGATGTTTCATGCCGTATGGAAAGGCGGCCCCGTAGTATCGGTGCTGATGGCGCTCATTATGATGGTGATCGCCTATATCGTCGAGCGCATCATCGCGCTCAACAAAGCTTCCGGCAAAGGAAACATTCCCCAGTTTGTGCAGAGCCTGAAGCAGGATATCGAGAACGGCTCCATTGACGAAGCGATCGCGAAATGCGACGACCATCAGAGTTCACTCTCGGCCGTACTTCGCGCCGTGCTCGACCGGTACAGGAAAATGGTGAGCATGAACGTCACCGACCGCGACAAGAAGATCAGCGAAATGGAAAAAGCGGTGGAAGAGGCAACGGTTATGGAGATGCCTCTCCTCGAGAAAAACCTTGTGGCTATCTCGACCATCGCATCGATCTCGACCATGGTCGGCCTTCTGGGCACCACGCTCGGCATGATCCGCGCCTTTGCCGCCATGGCCACAAGCGGAGCCCCCGATGCCGTACAGCTTTCGATGGGTATCTCCGAAGCGCTCTTCAATACCGCGCTCGGTATTGTCGGCGGAATCATGGGCATCGTTACCTACAACGTATTCACCAACAAGGTCGACCATTTCAACTATATGATCGACGAAGCGGCCTTCTACATCATCCAGACTCTCGGAACCGGTAAAACACAGTAACATCCATGTCGAGAATCAAGGCCAAGAGAGTCGGTTTCCGGATCGATATGACGCCGATGGTGGATGTGGCATTTCTCCTGCTCACTTTTTTCATGCTGACCACCAAATTTCGTCCTCCTGAAGTGGTTCAGATAGATCTGCCCTCTTCACACTCGGAGCTGAAGCTCCCTGAATCCGACGTGCTTACGGTAACGGTAAGCGGAGACAATACGTTTTTGATGGGCGTTTCCTCGCAGCAGTCACGTGAAAAGATTTTCAATTCGGTAGTCAAGCCCAAGCTGCAGGCTGCGGGCCGTACTCCGGCCGCGGTCAGTGATTCGCTAAGAAGTTTCAGGCTTACCGAGAGTTTCAGGGTCGGCCGTGACGAACTCGATAAATTTGTCGTTATGGCGCGGTTTGCCGATCAGAAGCTCCGTCCTGTCATTCGTGCGGACGCTGACGCCGATTATGCTGCAGTCGATCATGTAATAAAGGTTTACAAGAAAGCAAATCTTCTGACCTTCAATCTTATAACCATGCTGGAAAGGGAGGTCCGCTGACAATGGGAATGGTTGACTCTCCGAACGGTAACCGATCCGCTAAAAAAGGAAAAAAGCGGCAGAAAAGGATCGGTTTTCATCTTGACATGACGCCAATGGTGGACGTGGCATTTCTGCTGTTGACCTTTTTCATGCTGACCACGACGTTTGCCAAATCGAATACCATGGAGATAAACATCCCTCCGGATACCGGAGAGGTGAAGGTTTCCGAGACCAATGTCATGATTGTCCGACTTGCCGGCGACGGTATGGCTTACTGTTCGCTGGGCGAGCAGATCCCGCGCCGCATAGCCCTCTACGATTCCGGAGATGCAAACCGGCTTGCCCTGAGCGGGGAGTTGCGTTCACTTCTCAGGAAAGAGAGTACGGCAAACAAAAAAATGGTGATCGTTGTCAAAATCAGCGAAAAGGCGAAATACAGGAATCTTGTTGACCTGATCGATGAACTGAACCTGATGAAAATCGACCGTTTCAGTCTCGATGACTATACCGATCAGGATGAAGCTGAAATTAAAAGGGCTGTTTGACCGTTCGGCAACAGCAAAGGAGTGACGAGCAGGTGTCTTCAAAACTTGATAACATTCATCGGGAAGCCACGCAAAAGGCCACCATGTGGTCGTTTGTCGAAGAGTTTCTCGACACCGACAGGCTTCGCCAGATCGATTACGGCAACCTTGCGCTTCGCAGGCAGGCTCATCTCTTTCTTTCGCATGGAGTCATTACCGCCATTGTGCTGCTCGGACTTTTCTGGATCGTCAGCGCGAACTGGCACTCCATTCTTTCCCTTGCAGGATTTGCCGGCAATGACGACGAGCCGATGGTGGAATGTTATGAGGTTGTAACCAGTGTGACGCAGCTTCCGCCGCCTCCGCCTCTGGCCGCACCCGAGCCCTCGGTTGTCCGTCCGGCTTCGGTTGTGCCGATCATTCCCAACGTCGGGAAAATCAAGAGCGTCAAGGAAGCCAATGCTCCGGCTGAACAGACGCTTGCAACACAGAAGGAGATCAAGCAGGCCATACAGTCACAGACATCCGGTACCGGTTCCGGAGAGGGCGGCGGCGCATCGGCAAGTGACGACGTCCCCATGTTTGTTCCATGCGAAAAAATGCCGGGCTTTCTCGACCAGAAAAAACCCGCCTATCCGGAAATGGCCCGAACCGCGGGAATCGAAGGAAAGGTTTTCGTCAGCGTGCTCATCGGGGAGGACGGCCGTGCGATAAAAGCCAAGGTCATGAAGCGAGTGCCTGCGGACTGCAATATATTTGATGCCGTCGCCATCAAATCGGTGATGGAATCGAAATACTACCCGGGCATTCAGAACGGCAGCCCGATCAAGGTCTGGTTTACCGTTCCGATACGGTTTCAGCTCGATTGACTTCATCTGCCTCTCCGGCTGCCAGTCGAGCGAGATAGAGATCGGGATGGACGAGATTCAGGGGAGTCGAAGGTCTTGTCTCATTAACGGAAGCTTGCCGGGTCTTCTTTGAGTCATCCCGTTTTGAAAAGAGCAGCGTATTCTGTCTGTACCAGAAAGGGATGCCGCTGTCCTTCCAGATTTCCGGCCTGATCACGTCATGAACCCCATAACCTTTTTCATCGAAAAGTTCGGCCCAGTACTCCGGCCATTGCTCGTTAACGTGCCCTGTGCCGCCCTGAAAGGGAATCGCGGCCGAAAAGAGCACCTGCCGGGAGAGCGATGTCAGGGAGGCGACGAATGCCTTCGCGGACGTCTCCGGCAGGTGTTCGGCTACTTCCAGAGAGATGGCAAGATCATAGGTCTCCGGGAGTCGCAGCGTCGAGTGCTGCAGATCGGCCTGCAGGAACGAACTCCCGGGAATTTCGAGGAGAGCCAGGTCGACCCAGCTCCCGTCAACCCCCAGTATTTCCTTTACGCCTTTTTTCCTGAGCACCGAAAGCCAGGTGCCCACACCGCATCCGATGTCTACGGCAGAATGAACTGCAGGAATATGCTTCAGAAGAATGGAAAGAATGGTATCTGCCGAATGAACGGTACGCTCGTGCCTGTTCGTATAAAACTCCCTTGCATACTGCTCCATACTTTTTCCCGGTAAATAAGCTGATAAAGGGCTGGAGCCCTGTTGTTCCGCGTGTTTTTCCGAAAAACCGTACGGCGGACGGAATCTTCAGGAATCCATAGCGGAGTTACGAGGCTTCTTTTTTTCTGCGGTACAGAACGGCAAAAACAATCCAGACATAAGCGGCAACCAGCGAGAGCGGACTGATGCAGAGCGAAAAAAAACCATCGACATCCCGCTCAAGATACATGGCGAGATAGCTCATCGCGATAACCCCCGCCCCGCAGGCAATCATGATGTAATTGATTGCGCTGAGGGGCATTATGGACGGTTTGCCCTTCGGTTTTTCAGTTGTTTTCTTCGGTAAGGATTTCATCGAGTACGGTGATACAGCGTTGTGCCTCATTCTCGCTGATGCAGAGCGGCGGAAGAAGCCTGATGACATTCTGGCTTGTCGCATTGACAAGCACCTGCTTCTGCAGGGCTTTTTCCACATACGCCTTTGCTTCCTTATCGACCGTTATGCCGATCATCAGTCCATACTGGCGTATATCGAGGATCTGCGGATGGCGTGAAGCAAGCTCCTGCAGGGCGGACTTCATCATCGCGCCGGTTTGTACGGCTTTTTCCATAAGCCCGTCGGCATGGATCGCCTCGATCATCGCAAGCCCAGCCGCACAGGCGACCGGGTTCCCTCCGAACGTGGTGCCGTGATTGCCGTAGCTGAACACATCGGCCATTTTTTCGCTGCCCAGGACGGCTGCCAGCGGGAGGCCTCCGCCAAGCGGCTTTGCAAGGCAGACCAGATCCGGCTGCATATCGAAGTGCATATAACTGAAAAACTTGCCGGTTCTTCCGCATCCCGCCTGGATTTCATCGGCAACGATGAGAAAATCGAACTCCCTGCGAAGTTCCGCCAGTCTGGCAAGAAACGCTTCCGAAATGCAGTGTATTCCGCCCTCTCCCTGAACAACCTCGATAAAGACGGCTGCGGTTTTTGCCGACACCTTCGCATCGAGGTCAGCTATATCGTTGAAGGTCACCATACCGGTTTCAGGGAGCAGAGGATCGAATCCGTCAGTGTACCTGGCCTTTGCGGTAAGCGACATCGCGCCGTAGGTTCTGCCGTGAAAGCAGTTGCTCAGCGACAGAATTTCCTTTTTGTCACTGCGGCCCGTCATCGCGGCGCGTTTTCTCGACAGCTTCATGGCAGCCTCGATCGCTTCTGTGCCGCTGTTGGCGAAAAATACTTTTGACAGCCCCGATATGTCGAGCAGCGTTGAAGCCAGATCGAACTGCGGTTGAAGCAGAAAAAGGTTCGAGGCATGGATCAGCCTGGCGGCCTGAGCATTGATCGCCCGCAGCAGCCTTTCATCGCCGTAACCGAGAGCATTGACGCCGATACCGGCGATCATATCGAGATATCGGGTTCCGTCGTCGCTTACAAGCCAGCATCCCTCTCCATGCGTGATGGCAATCGGCAGGCGGGCATAGTTATGAAAAAAAAGAGACTTCTCTGTTTCCTGTGTTATCGGCAGTTGTTTCATGCTCTCCAGGGTATTCCCCTCGCGAATGTTAAGAGTGTCGTATTCCCGGAGAAAAACCAAAAGGCAACCCCTGTTTTTTTTGCGGGAACGTATAATTCATACGAAACTGATTATAATGATCAATCAGTCTGCAGTCAAACATTTTCTTCCTGATTTTTTTTTGCCAGCAGAACCCGTATCAGCCTCCATACGCCATATGCTCCGGTCAGTGCGGCATACAGAACAAGATCTTGCCGTGCGTTCTGGTCCGTTGCGCCGGCGAAAAAAAAGACATAGGTCGCTATGCCGATAAACAGCGCTGAAAGCAGCAGATCGATTGCTGTTTTCAAATTGGACGCGGCTATCATTTTTTTGTTTCTTTTTCGCTATTCGGCGGACAAGCGGCAGCATCCGGATAAAACCTCCACTCCCGGTTGACAATCAGCCGGGCTCCGTAGCCGAAGGTAAAGTAAGACCACCCCCACTGCATCAGCACAAAAATCCGGTGTTTGAAGGTAGCAAGATAGTAGATATGCACCAGAAGCCAGGTAAACCAGGCCGGGGCTCCGTCGAACCGGATGTTTCCTATCTGCACGATTGCCTTGTTTCGCCCGATGGTGGCCATCTGTCCTTTATCGGTATAATGAAAAACTTTTCGCGCCTTTCCTTGAATATCGAGCAGGATATTCCTTGCAATGGCCCGGCCCTGCTGCAGCGCGACCGGAGCGAGACCAGGGAGCGGATTCTGGAGTCCGTGGGAAAAATGGGCCTGATCTCCTCCGACGAAAACGTCAGGATATCCCGGAACGCTCAGATCCTCCTCGACGATAATGCGTCCGATCCTGTCGGTTTCGAGCCCCATCTCTTTGCCGGTATCGATAGCCGTCACGCCGGCCGCCCACAGCACGGTTGCCGCTTCGATACGTTCGTTGCCGATCTGAACGCCGTTTGCATCGACGTCGCTCACCATGCTGCTGGTCCATACCTGCACGCCGAGTTTCTCGAGCGAACGGGTCGCTTTGCTCGCCAGTTCCGGATCGAACGAGCCCAGAATCCGCGGAGCCGCCTCGACGATGAAGATTCTTGTCAGCTTTGGATCTATCTGACGGTAGAGCTTCGAAAGGGTATAGCGGCTCATTTCGCCTATCGAACCGGCAAGCTCGACGCCGGTAGGTCCGCCTCCGACAATGACGAAGGTCAGCAGCTTCTTGCGTTCAACCGGGTCGTTGGTACGTTCTGCCGCTTCGTAAGCTTCGAGTACCCTTCTTCTGATCTCTTTGGCCTGTGCCAGAGTTTTCAGGCCGGGCGCGAACTCCTCCCACTGGTTGTTGCCGAAATAGTGATGTTTCACTCCGCAGGCAAGGATCAGGTAATCATAAGGAATATCGCCGAAATCTGTTTTGACGATCCTGTTTTCTGCATCGATCTGTTCGGCGATCCCTTTGAATACCGTGATATTGTGAAAATTGGCCACCATGTTTCTCAGCGGGGCGGCAATATCGCCTTCGCCAAGAGCCGACATGGCTACCTGATACAGGAGAGGCTGAAAAAGGTGATAGTTTTTTCTGTCGATAAGGGTGACATCGATATCCTTTTTATTGCCGAGTATTCTTGCCGCATTGATTCCCGTAAATCCTCCGCCTATAATGACGACGCGTTTTTTCATCGTTTTTTCGTTCCTCTCTCTTCTTGATCCAATTTATAATTCCATCAGTTAATTATCTTTTACGGAAATATCTTGTCCTTTTCCATCCCGGGCAGTGCCTCGTAAAGTACAAAAAAACAGCCAAACAGCCTGTTACGTTCCTATTTCTGCGATATGCAGATATTCTGCCTTGATGACGCTATTCGGCAGATCGGGTCATGTCAGGCGATCGATAACTGCAGAAAACGACGGATACCGTTCAATCAGCGGTGCTCTTTCGGCGAAGCGGAAATCCCTGAAATCGAAACCGGGAGCGACGACGCAGCTTACCAGGCTGTAACCATCTTTCGCGGCACTCTCCTGAGTATGACAGGCCCCGAACCAGTTTTCAGCCCGAACGACCTCCTGCAGCACCTCGCCTTTATGAGGCGAATCGCCAAGGGTGAATGCTGAGGGAGTTCCTTCGGGAGGAAACACATGAACCGAAAGTGGTTGACCTGCATGGAAAAACCACAGTTCATCCGAATGAATGCGGTGCAGTTTCGATCGTTCGCCGTATTTCAGGAGATAATAGATCGAGGTCGCATGGTTTCTCTCTCCCCCGAAGGGTTCGTTTGCCCCGAACCGGCAAGTTCTCCGGCTCCGGTACGTCTCCCGGTAGAATCCTCCTTCGGGATGCGGTTCAAGTTCGAGTCGCTCTATCCAGTAGTCAGCTTTTTGCATGGAGCAAATCCCGGATTTTCCGGTTTTCTGGCGGGACGCATCGGCAAGTTTTATCCGGAACTCTTCCATTGCCGTCATGATCGCGCTGTCTGAAAGAGCGAGTATCTGCAGGGCAAGCAGTGCCGCGTTCCGGGCATTGTCGATACCTACCGTAGCCACGGGAATGCCTGCAGGCATCTGCACGATCGAATAGAGCGAATCCTGACCGTTGAGTTTTTACTGAAAATCGGTACGCCGATTACCGGCAGAACGGTCATGGCGGCCGTGACGCCCGGCAGATGAGCCGCTCCGCCCGCACCTGCGATAATGATTTTCAGACCGCGGGTTCTTGCCGTTACGGCATACTTTTCAAGGTCCTGCGGCGTACGGTGTGCCGAGATAACCGAAATTTCAGAAGCGATGCCGAATTCATCGAGCACGTAAACAGCCTCTTTCATGATTTCGAAATCCGAATCCGATCCCATGATGATGCCGACCAGCGGGGTATTTTCCTGCGCCATAAAAAAATAGATTTACTGAGCGGAACAGTATGCGTTCCGCCTGATTGCGGATGTTTCTGAAATTGCCGAGTTTTATGTATTTTGACACATCCAATTTTAAAAATAACACATGGAGAGGAAGATTACAATGGCAACCAATCTCGCAGTAAAGTACAGCAATCCCGGTCCGCGTTATACAAGCTATCCCACCATTCCCTCCTGGAGCAGCGACGGCGTAACCCAGGAGCAGTGGAAAGAGGCTATGGTGAAAGGGTTCAACGACAGTAACGGTACCACCGGCATAAGCATGTACATTCATATTCCTTACTGCGAGAACTACTGTTATTTCTGCGGATGCAATGCTCATCGCACTCAGGATCACTCTTTTGAGGAACCCTATCTCGAAGCGCTCCAGAAAGAGTGGCAGATGTATCTCGATGTCTTTCCCGGTACCCTCAACGTCAAGGAACTGCATATCGGCGGAGGCACTCCGACCTTTTTCAGCCCGGAAAACCTCGCCCGTCTTGTCGAGAATCTCTTCAGGACCGTCAACCGCATGGACAACTACATGTTCAGTTTCGAAACCAATCCCCGTTCCACCTCCAAAGAGCACCTTGAAGCGCTCTATCGCGTGGGTTTCCGGAGAATGAGTTTCGGAATCCAGGACTTCGATCCCGTGGTGCAGCAGGAGATCAACCGCCCGCAGTCCTTCGAGCTGGTCAAGGAGAAGGTCGATATCGCACGGGAGATCGGTTTTACCTCGGTTAACTTCGATCTTGTTTACGGTCTTCCGAAACAGACGCTTGCCACTATAACCGACACCATCGACAAGGTCATGCAGCTCCGGCCCGACCGCCTCGCATTCTATGCTTACGGTCACAACCCTCACATGTACGAAGGGCAGCGCAAGTTCAAGGAAGAGGACCTTCCGGTCGGCGACGTCAAACAGGAGCTTTACGACAAGGGGCGTGCCATGCTTGAGTCCATCGGCTATCATGAGATAGGCATGGACCATTTCGCGCTTGAAGGCGATTCGCTTTATCTGGCTGCAAAAGACGGCTCTCTGCACCGGAACTTCATGGGCTATACCGAAAACACGACGCAGATGATGATCGCCCTCGGCGCATCGTCGATCAGCGATACATGGTACGCTTTCGCGCAGAACGAGCGAGGCGACCAGAAATATATCGAAGAGATCAACAAAGGCCGGTTCCCGATTCTTCGCGGCCATATGCTTACCGATGAAGATCTTGTGCTCAGACGCCACATTCTCAATCTCATGTGCCGTCAGGAGACGTCGTGGGAAGATCCGAAAATGTACACCGAAGAGCTCGACATCGCGCGTTACCGCCTTGAGGATATGGAGAACGACGGCATGGTGGTGCTTCTGGAAAACGGCGTGCGGGTCACCGAAATCGGCATTCCTTTTCTCCGGAACATCTGTATGGCTTTCGATGCGCGCCTCTGGCGTTCCGACAGCCTTTCGAAAGCATACAACGTATCCAGGGATATACAGAAAGAGTATATCGAACGGGCACGTCAGGCCAAAGCCCAGCAGCAGGTCGGTTGACAGCTGACATGCATGAAAAGAAAAAAGGGTGATGGCAGTCACCCTTTTTTTATGTCCCCATCATCTACTATCGGCATGAAAAAAACAGTCAGAATAGGTTTTCTCGGCAGCGGCTGGGCGCAGGTGGCCCAGGCTCCGGCATTTTCGCTGCTTGAGGATGTTCAGCTTGCCGCAGTGGCAAGTCCGACAGAAGCCCGTCGTCTCAAATTCATGGATCGCTTCGGCATTCCCGACGGGTATGCAGACTGGAAGGATATGCTGACGGCCGATCTCGATCTGGTCTGCGTGACCACTCCCCCTTTTCTGCATGCCCGAATGGTGACGGCACTGCTTGAAAGCGGTAAAAGCGTCCTGTGCGAGAAACCATTCGCGCTCACGGTACCGGAAGCCGCAGCCATGCATTTTACCGCTCTTCGTTCACCGGGCCTTGCCCTGATCGATCATCAGTTGCGTCTTCATCCGGCCATACGGTGTATGAAACAGATGATCGACAGCGGAGAAATCGGCAAAGTATATGAAGTTCGGAGCGTCGTCAACCTTGCCACCCGCAACCGGCCGGAACAGCGCTACTCATGGTGGAGCGACGCGGCAAAAGGTGGGGGAGCCCTCGGCGCCATAGGTTCGCATCTCATTGACCTGAACCGCTATCTTATCGGAGAGATATCCGAGGTCTGCTGCAATCTTGCAACCTCGATTTCGCAGCGTCCCGATGAGCTGGGGAAATCCTGCCAGGTCACCTCCGACGACAGTTTTGCCATGTTCATGAAATTCGGCCCATCTTCGATAGCGCTCGGCTCCTCTTCGCTGATGCACGTTACGACGGTAGGCTCTTATACCTGGTTCTCCTTCGAGGTGGTCGGAAGCATCAAAACCATACGTCTTGACGGTGCCGGAAGGCTCTGGGAGATTGCCAACAGCGAAGCAAAGACAGGTCGAAGCCTCATCGACGCTCCGCGATGGAAGCAGATCGAGCCGATGCTTGGGTGGGACGAACTGGTGCTTCAGGAACGCATTAAGCTCTCGTCTTTAGCCGTACACGGCATCTTCGCCGTCGGGTTCGCTTTTCTTGCCCACCGTATCGTCAAGGCGCTGCGCAACGGCGAACAGAAGCTTCACGATACCGCCGGTTTTGCCGATGGGATCATGACCCAGAAAATTCTTCATGCTGCCTCCGAATCGAACCGGCAGCGTCACTGGATAAAAGTATAGCCGCCTATGGACTGGTTTGCGCTTGTCGTTGCCGGCAGCCTTGAATGTATCTGGGCTGTCGGCCTGAAATATACCGAAGGGTTTTCGAAACCGATTCCCACACTGATTACGATTGCCGCCATGATCTCCAGTTTCTGGCTGCTTTCCGTCGCCATGAAAACCATACCGGCAGGAACCGCCTATGCTGTCTGGACAGGCATCGGCGCTGTGGGAGTAGCTGTTGCCGGAATCATATTTTTTGACGAATCCCGCGATACGCCCCGTCTCATCTGCCTGCTGCTTATTGTCGCCGGAGTTGCCGGATTGAGACTGTTTTCACGATGATATCCTGCCGTACTGTCTTTTCGTTCTTGAACCGGAAATCAGGCGAACAGCTTGTTTTTTGAGAGCATGACTAATTTTAATACATTGTTTTCATGGCGGCCTCCATACATCCGCAACAGGTTCCCGTTCCCGATAACGGCTTGCTGAATGCCGAAATAACTGTATCAGCAAGAGTTCATATCTGTCCCGGATCTTCTGTTCACGAGTCAGGTCATCCATTAATGGACGGCCTTGGGTACTGCCATATGCTGAACGCCGTTTTCGGTCTTGATTCGTTGGTGCATGAATTGTCATGGGTTTAATGAAAAAAACCTGTCAAGCAGTATTCTTGCAGTTATTCTCCTTCTGTCAGTTCTGCTGCTCAGCGGATGGGCGATCTATGTTGCCGATCGGCAGCTTCGCGCCGGACTTCTTGCGGAAATGAAGATGATGCGGCATGAAATCGGCGATTTTGAGCTTCAGGCATTGACCGGTACCCCTGCCGATCTTGACAAATCCGGTTATCGGGATCTTAAAAGCCATTTCTCCTCGGTCTGCAGGGTAAGGGAAAAATGTCGTTTTGTTTATCTGATCGGGATGAAGCCTGACGGGACTCTGTTTTTTTATGCGGATTCCGAGCCTGAAGGATCGCCGGATATTTCTCCGCCCGGACAGATATATCAGGAAGCCTCCGTCTGCCTGCGTCATGTCTTTACTTCAGGAAAGGCAGACGTCGAAGGTCCGCTGCCCGACCGCTGGGGCATATGGGTAAGCGGGTTTCTGCCTGTTGTCGATAGCCGGAGCGGCAACGTCGTCGCCGTTCTCGGTATGGACATCGAAGCGGCGGACTGGGCCTGGGATGTCGCTTCCCGTTCAGCCCTTCCAATAGGCGGTATCGTCGTCATAACCATTGTTATCGCCAGTTTTCTGTTCTCTTCGCTCCGGTCCGACGACACGCTGTCGAGTCCGGTACTCGCAAGGCTTTTTCCTTTTCTCGTTGTCGTTTTCATAGTTCTTGCAACAGGATTTGCATCGCTGCTTCTGTGGATGCAGGACAGACGCCTTGACGATGTCATACGCCAGACTGAAGCCGAAGTACTGATGCAGTTCAGAACATCGTTATCCGTTCAGTCAGACGGGCTTGAAATAGCCATGAATATCATTGAAAGCGATTCATTGATTGCCGACGCTCTGCTTGACCGGCAGAGGGAGAAGCTCTACCGGAAATATCTTCCTCTTTTCGATCATCTTCAGAAGGAACACGGGGTTTCCTATTTCTGTTTTTCCGACTCCACCCGGCGCTGCCTGCTGCGTATGCACGACATCGAAAAACACAATGAGCTGAATAACCGCTTTACCATTCTGGAGGCGCAGAAAACAAGAAAAATAGCCACAGGAATCGAACTCGATCCAGACGGCATGCTGACCTTGCGGGTCGTCATGCCGGTTATTTATAACGGCGAAATTGCAGGATACGTCGATATCGCAAAAGAGATCAGGGATGTCGCTGCTCATATGCACTACACCCAGGGTCTTGCCATGGCTTTTTTCCTCGACAAGCCGCTTCTCAACAGAAGCGCCTGGGAAGCGGCGATGCGAAAACTCGACCGCAAGAGCCAATGGGATCGCTTTCCCGAAAATGTTCTCGTATTTACAACACTTCCCCGTTTTCCCGCAGCTTTTGACTCCTGTTTGCCGCAAAGCCGGGGAAGGAGCTTTTTTCAGACCGCGGATGTCGAATGGAACGGAAAATCATGGAGAGTGGCGGCGCTGCCTCTTGATGACGTATCGGGAAGAATTATCGGCAGGATTCTTGTGCTTCAGGATGTATCCGCTTATAAAGCGGTACTGTTCAGAATACTCTCTCTTTCGGGAGGAGTCCTCGTTGTCATACTCACGCTGTTTTTCGGCCTGCTTTATATTCTTCTCAAGCGTATCGACCGCGGGGTGATAAATCGGGAGAGAGAACTGTTCGAGAGCAGAGAGCGGTACATGCTTGCCATAAACGGCAGTAACGATGGAATCTGGGACTGGAATCTCAAAAGCAACACTCTTTTTCTTTCCCCGAAATGGAAAAAGATGATCGGTTATTACGACGAGACGGTATTTCCGGATACCTATGACGCATTCGAAGATCACCTTCACCCGGATGATAAAGAGTCGTACAGGCGCCTTCTTCAGCAATATCTGAAAGGAGAGTTGCCGGTATTCAGCATCGAGTTCAGGTTTCTGCACCGGAACGGTTCTTATATGTGGATTCTTGGCAAGGGAGAAGCGTTGCGTGATAAACAGGGGATGCCATACAGAATGGCCGGTTCCTTCAGTGATATTACCAGCCGTAAAAAAGCCGAGGAAGAGCTCATGCACCGGTCGGCATTTCAGCTGGTGCTCATGGAGCTTGCCATCGGATTCGTCAATAAACCGCTTGAAGAGCTTGACAGCTCGATAAATCGGGCTCTTGCCCTGGTTGGAGAGTTTCTGAAAGTCGACAGAACATATCTGTTCCGTTACGATTTCGAAAAAGAGACGATGAGCAATACGCACGAATGGTGCGGCGAGGGAGTAAGCGCAGAAAAAGACAACCTTCAGAATATTCCGAATTCGACGCTTCCCGACTGGGTGTCCACTCATCTCAAGGGCAGGATCGTTCACATTCCGAATGTTCAGGAACTGCCGGAGGATAGCTCACTGAAATCGATTCTTGAGCTGCAGGGCATTCAGTCTCTCATATCGCTTCCTCTCGTTTACGGAGAGCAGTGCTTCGGTTTTGCAGGCTTTGATGCGGTAAGGGAGAAGAAGAGCTGGGGCGATGAAGAGATCTCCCTTCTTCGCGTTCTGACGGAATTATTCACGAATGCGGAGCTTCGCTACCGGCACGAAACCGCACTGCTCGACGCGCGTCTTGCGGCTGAAGCCGCCAACCGTGCGAAAAGCGAGTTTCTTGCAAACATGAGTCATGAAATCCGTACGCCCATGAATGGCGTTATCGGTATGACCCGCCTGTTGCTCAGCACGCCGCTTGCCGAAGAACAGAGGGGTTTCGCTCAAACAGCGCTCGCAAGCGGAGAGTCGCTGTTGACTGTTATCAACGACATTCTCGATTTTTCGAAAATAGAGGCAGGAAAACTCGAACTTGAAGAAATTCCGTTTAATTTACGCTCGCTCCTCGATGATTTTGCTGCGATTATGGCCGTAAAAGCCGGTGATAAAGGTCTTGAATTCATTTGTGCGGCTCTGCCGGATGTGCCCGTTCGCTTCATAGGCGATCCCGACAGGGTTCGACAGATCCTGACGAACCTTGCCGGCAATGCGATCAAATTTACGCATAAAGGAGAGGTTACCGTATATGTGTCACTTCTTCATGAAACGGACGAAGAGGCCCTCATCCGCTTTTCAGTTAAAGATACCGGAATTGGAATTCCCCAGGAAAAGCTCGACCGGTTATTCAGAAGTTTTACCCAGGTTGACGCTTCAATGACCCGTAAATATGGGGGAACCGGGTTGGGACTCGCCATCAGCCGGCAGCTTGTTGAACTGATGTCCGGAGAAATAGGCGTTCACAGCCAGTCAGGAATCGGTTCGGAGTTCTGGTTTACGCTTTCCCTCAAAAAAAATATTTTCTCTTCCGAAAACGGACATTCTTCGCTGGACTTGATTTCCGGAACCCGTATGCTTGTGGTTGACGATAACGCCGAAAATCGTAACATGCTGAGGATGCTGCTGACCTCCTGGGGTGTCAGGGTATCGGACTCATGCGCATCAACGGCTATCGAGCGGCTTCGTCAGGCTGCAGCAGAGGGCGATCCTTTCAGAATAGCCATTATCGATATGGAAATGCCTGAAATCGATGGCTTGATGCTCGGGCGCTCGATAAAAGATGAAACGGCATTGGCCGATACGGTACTGCTCATGATGAACTCGATCGGACGCAGGCCCGACAACGAAGAGCTTCGTCGGTCTGGTTTTTTCTCGTTTCTGGTTAAACCGGTACGGCAGTCTGAATTGTATAATACCGTTTCGGAAGTCCTGTTTGCCAGCAAAGACAATACCGGCAACGTGGCTTCACTGCGCGAAACGCTTGAGGTCGGCAGCGAAACGTTGTCTGAGGCAATCGATACCGGAAAAAAAGAAAGCCCGGTTCGAATTCTGCTCGCGGAAGACAGCGCCGTCAATCAATTGGTGGTCACAGGTATTCTGAGCAAGCTCGGTTATCTCCTTGATCCCGTATCGAATGGTCGGGAAGCACTTGACCGTCTTCGTGAATGTGCCTATGACCTTGTCATAATGGACATTCAGATGCCGGAAATGGATGGCCTGGAAGCCACAAGGATAATACGGGACCCGGCTTCGGCTGTTCTGAGGCATGATATTCCGGTTATTGCCCTTACTGCGCATGCCATGCATGGCGACCGGGAGATCTGTCTTCAGTCGGGAATGAACGACTATCTCTCCAAACCCATAGACCCCGCGTCACTTGTCGAGGTGATAAAAAAATGGCTGTGACGCTTCTTTATTCAGGAAGTAGCTTTTTCCCACTCTGCAAAAAGCCGGTCGAGTTCGATCCCGAGAGTATGGTACTCGTCAAGCGTTTTTTTCGTCGCTTCCGGTGACTGTTTATAAAACTCTTCAGAAGCCATGACGGCTTCCAGGTTCTCCTTCCGCTGTTCGAGAGCCTGAATGCTTTTTTCGATCGACTCGATTTTTCGATGGTTTTTTTAGGGGCCGGTGCGGGTTTTGTCTGGGGAACCTTACTGATTTTTGCTGCTGCGGTTTCGGCCTTCTGTCGGGCGCTCTCCAGAACTCTCTCCTCCTCAAGGGCTTTTTCGGCCTTTTCAAGATATTCGGCGTAGGTTCCGTGGTAGAGCTGCAACCCGCCGTTCTTAATTTCAATGACCTTGTTGACCAGACTGTCGAGGAAGTATCGGTCATGGCTGACCAGCAGCAGGGTACCGTCATAGTTTTCAAGCGCGTCTATCAGCATCTCTTTCGAGCGCATGTCGAGGTGATTGGTCGGTTCATCCATGATCAGCAGGTTCGATGCCTGAAGCAGGATGCGGGCCAGGGCGACTCGTGATTTTTCACCTCCCGACAGCACCCCGATTTTTTTTTCGACTGCAGAACCGCTGAAAAGAAAACAGCCGAGGATATCCCGTATTTTTTTCTGGGCTTCCGAAGTCGGAGCGGCATCGAGCATCTCCTTGTAAACGGTTTTTTCCGTATCGAGATTTTCCGTTTGATGCTGGGCGAAATAGTTCAGGCTGACATTGTGTCCGGTCGAAAGCTTTCCTTCAAAATCGATTTCTCCCGCAAGGATTTTACAGAAAGTGGTTTTTCCCGCTCCGTTCGATCCGACTATGGCGATACGGTCTCCCCGGAGCACCTCGAGATTGATATTGCCGAGCACCCTCTTCGGAGTTCCGTCCGGCAAGGTGTAGGTTTTGCCGATACCATCGAGTCGCATGACCTCGCGGCCCGAAGGATTTGCCTTGGGAAACCTGAAGGATATCTGCGAGAGATCCTCTTCCGGAGCCTGGAGTCCCTGTTCGAGTTTTTCAAGCTGGCGGAGTCGGCTCTGCGCCTGCCGTGCCTTGGTGGCCTTGTATCGGAAGCGATCGACGAACGCCTTGAGTTCGGCGGCTTTCTTCAGGTCGTTTGCGTAACGGCTCATCATAAGCTCGTAGCGCGCCGCTTTTTCCTTCTCGTAATACGAGTAGTTTCCCTTGTACTCCTCGATGCGCTGAAAAGCGATTTCAAGAGTTCTCGTCGTCAGCTTGTCGAGGAAGAAGCGGTCGTGCGAAACGATAATGCAGCTGTGTTCATAGTTCTGCAGATAGTTCTCGAGCCAGCGAAGCGAATCGATGTCGAGATGGTTCGTCGGTTCATCGAGCAGGAGCAGGGTAGGGTTCTGAAGGAGAAGACGGGTAATGAGGAGGCGCATCTGCCACCCTCCCGAAAACGCCTTCACTTTCTTGTGAAAATCAGCTTCGCTGAATCCGAGACCCGAAAGCATTTTTTCCGCCTGGGCTCGCATGGTATAGCCGCCGTGATGATCGAAATCGTGCATGGCGTCGGTGAACCGTTCGATCAGTTTGTGGTAGGCTTCGCCCGCATGATCCTGATCGGGCAGCGCAAGCTCGTGTTCAAGTTTTGCAATCGTTTCCGAAAGTTCGAACAGACGGATATTGGCATGCATGGCATACTGCAGAGCGGTTTTTTCCAGATCGTCGTCGAAAGAAATCTCCTGGGGCAGGTAACCGATGCTGGTATCTGCCGATTTCAGAAACTGTCCCTCGGTTACGATCGTGCTTTCGGACGATGTGCCGCTGATAAGTTTCAGCAGGGTTGACTTGCCGGTTCCGTTCATGCCCACCAGCGAAACGCGGTCGCGGTCGCCGATACGGAATGAAGAATCGGCGAGCAGTTCCTTGGTGCCAACGCTGAGGGAGAGATTTCGGGCTTCAAACATACTGGAAAAGGTCTATTTTACAATCGTTATGGATACATGGCCATGATAGTCGGTATGATGGTGAAGATACGATATTTCATGCATCGGCCATGCTTTTCGAACAAGGGGAGGAAAAAAGCCGTCAGGACAGGCCGGGGGCGGTTGGCCGGAAGCCGGTATTCAGTAGCCGGTAGTCGGTAGCTGGAGATGAGGAGTATCGAGCGTGACGAACGGGAGTATGCTTGCTGTC
>FUWD013429920.1_pt2 | contig 32453 bp, 34 predicted proteins | sample 1063281 | NCBI WGS metagenome assembly FUWD01 (sample SAMEA79048168, study PRJEB19326) | metagenome | biome: marine | reverse complement strand
TCAAAATGTCTTTACAAAGTTTAATAGATAGACCAAAAGAATTGTTGGAACTAATTGATAGTTGTTTGAAACCAAAGCAAAGTGAAAAAAAACAATTTGGAGAGGTATTTACTCCTATGAGTTTAATTTATGAAATGATAAATAATTTAGATATATGTTATGTTAAAATTAATGGTAAAAGTATATTTACTGAACCAAAATTAAAATGGTTAGATACGGCATCAGGAATGGGAAATTTTCCAGTAGCGGTTTATTTAAAATTAATGGAAGGGTTGAAATCACAAATACCAAATGATGAAGACCGAAAAAAACATATATTAGAAAATATGTTGTATATGAGTGAGTTAAATAAAAAAAATGTATTTATTTGTCATCAAATATTTAATATTAATAGTCAATACAATTTAAATCTGTATGAAGGTGATACATTAGAACTGGATACGACACAAGAATGGGGCATTACTAAGTTTGACGTTATTTTAGGAAATCCACCATATCAACAAAAGGTAGGACCAAAAAAAACAGAAACATTATGGGATAAATTTATTGTTAAGTCATTTACATTACTAAAATCATCTGGATATTTAGTTTATGTTCATCCATCAGGATGGAGAAACATTGCAGGGAAATTTAAAAACATTCAAAAGGAGATTTTAACCAGAAATTTACAATATTTAGAAATACATAATGAAAAAGATGGAATGAAAACATTTAGTAGCGAAACAAGATATGACTGGTATGTATTGAAAAATGAAAAGATTGATATAACGAATACAATTATTAAATTTCAAGATGGAACTACAAATACTATAAATGTAAATGGATTGGAATTTATACCAAACGGGGAATATGAAAAAATTATGTCTATGATTGCTACAAATGGAGAAGAAAGTGTTGAGGTCATACACGATTATTCATTATACGAAACTCGTAAATCTTGGATGTCAAGAAAAAAAACAGAAGAGTTCAAATACCCTTGTGTCTATACTGTAAATTCTAAAAGCGAAATAACATATTATTATTCATCTAAACAACACGGGCATTATGAAGTTCCAAAATTTATATGGAGTAATGGTCGTATATCATCAATAGGTAGTTATGTTGATATGAATGGAGATTATGGACTTACTCAATTTGCGTATGCTATTGTTGATAAACCCGAGAATTTACAAAAAATAAAAGAAGTATTTGACAGCAAAGAATTTAGAAATTTAATGGAATTGTGTGCGGTAGGACAACTTACAGTTAATTATAAAGTAATTTCAATATTTAAAAAAGATTTTTGGAAAATATTTACTGGAGAAATAAAAAACGAAGTGGTAGAAATTGAAGTAAAACCAAAGGTAAAAAAGTTGAGAATTATAAAACCTAAAAAGTTGTTGCTTATTGAAGACAATGACGCATAAATAGTTAAAGTATAATAGGTTAGTTATAGATGTAAATTGTATATATTTTTTATTGATTTTATATATTTGTTGTGATTACAATAAATATATTGGTTATAATTTAATACTCATTTATTTTTACAGCATTTTGTGCCGTTTTAAATGTGGGTGTATAATATACATAAAAGAATGATGTGGTTATTTCCACTATTAACCGCTTTAACGCTTTCACATGAAAAAATACTTTACGGGACCACCCATTACAAACGTAGATGTAAACATAATACTAATTGTAAAATGACTTTGCAAAAACAAAAATATTGTTTTGATTATTTCTGTGAAACAAACAAAAATACATTAGAAGTAATAAAAAATGTCTATGATGTATTTGAGGATGACGTATTTAATGGATTATCACAATTACCTACGTTAGACTTATCTGCATTAGACTTATCTGCATTAGACTTATCTGCATTAGACTTATCTGCATTAGACTTATCTGCATTAGACTTAACTACACTTTTACACTAGTTATTACGTGTATATACAAGTAATAACTTTTGAAATGTTTTGAAAAATAATGACTTTTCTTTTTTAGTTGGAATAAGCAAGCCCACCCATACCAGACATAATACGTAATACGTTGTAGTTGGTCGCATACACACGCACTTTTGCGGTTTTTGTGCCTTGTACTGTGGCGTTCGATAATACCAATTGCAAAGTAGCGTTATCAATACGAGAAAAGTTGCAACTACCGGAAGGTTGGTGTTCTTCAGGGCGAATGGCAAAGGAATATACGTTAATGCCGGTGTCAGGATTACGGGTGTGGTGTTGGTAAGGTTGTACTAAGTCGAAGTACGTCCCTTCACGTTCAGAAAACCGGTCTTGACCGTTCAATTGCAACTTTGCAGTTACAACCGGATTTTCTCCCCAACAGTGCATATCTAACGCGGTTTCGCTAAGCACAAATGAACCAGCATCGGATACTAACGATTGTTTTCCTGGAGCACCAAATCCACCACTTGCACCGGTCCCACCACCTCCTGCGGCTTGATATTGTGTACCGCCAGAGCTGTAAGCATCCGCAAGATTGCCAGCACTCCATAATTGCTCTGCGGAGTCATCACCAGCACCAGGGTTAGCGAAAACACCTAGAGAATTGATGTAATCGGCTGCACTAGCGCCAATAGATTCTGGGCCAGCAAACGCGTGCAACGCGTTTGGAAGTGCGTCAATCGCGTCGGTGTAATTGTAAGGTTGAGCTCCAAGTGTTTTAAATAAATGGGTATTGCAATCTAACGAAGCACAATAATCAACATTTTGATCCGGTTGCACCACCCAAATAAGTTCTTTGCAAGGGTGGTTAAAGTTAAGTTTAATCTTATTCGATGAAGAACCTACAGATTCATCACCAGTAAATTGCAATTGTTCGATCAAATATTCGTGTGGGTTTTGTGCCATACGACGACGTTCATCAGTGTCTAAGAAAATGTAATCTACATATAGCGATGCTGCTACAAGAGACTGGCTGTACGCAAAACTGGATTTCATGTTAGAACCGTTCCCGCCATCAGGACAAGACAACGAGGTCACCGCCCACAAACATTCATCAATCGGTCTAATATCAAGATTAATGCGAACTTCGTGATACTGGAGAGCAATCAACGGAAGTGCAAGACCAGGATTGCGGCAGTACCAGAACTGGAAAGGAACATACAAGGTAGTTTCAGGAAGTGCGTTACGTGGAGCACACACTTGACGAGGGGCGTTGGAATCGCAAGGCCCATCTACATCCGCGAATTCTGGGTCGGTGATATAAGTTAGTTGTGTGGTGTTACCAATCATAGTAAAGTATCCACGTTCTTGTTCTTTTGAAAGAGTAAGTTGATTCCAAATGTGCATCCAGTCACCATACTGACGGTCAATTCGTTGACCACCAATTTCAACTTCCACTTGAGCGATCAATTGCTCACCTGGGAAATCAAGCCATCTTGCGAATGGGGCTAAAGAAGTATTAATTTCTGGTAAAGTGACTTGTAAATAAGTGCGGTATGCGAGATCACCGTTACGTGCCAACGTACAAGTTACTCTGCGACCAAAATCAGCTTGTCCGTTGAATGTCTGTTCGATAGATTCCATCGCAAAATTAGTGTGTCGACGGTATGTTACTTTCCAAAAAGTAATTTGAGGATTGCCTGTAAGATACACATCTTGGGCGCCATAAGCTACTAGTTGCATCAATCCACCACCCATGTTATTATACTATTGCTAAAGAAAAAAATATTTGGAATTACGCCGAATATGTGAAATTTATACTTTTGTTGAAAAATGTTCTGTTATAAACTTCTTAAGGTAATCATCTGATAAAATTTCTTGTTTGCCTTCGTGTTTTTTAACAAAAATGTATTTGTCTTTTTTCTTAACTACGCTCCATCCATCTTGCAATGCATTATATAAAAAAGTCATTTTTTGTATGGTATTTACGTCTGTAACAGGCGAAGATTGTATATTCACACAAACCCCTTCGTGTTCCATATTATATACTTTATAATGAAACAATTATAATAAGTTGTCGTTAATTCTTATTGTAATTTTAAATTAAACATATTATCATATACTAATATTATGCCTATATTCAAACCAAAAAGTTCTAAAATTCTGAATACAACAAGTAAAAATGCTATTACGCTAGACAATAAACATCGTTCTATTATAGATGAAATTACAAATGATGAAAATGAAAAACTACCAAAATTAAAAGAGACTAAACAGCGTTTAAAACAAACATATCAACAAGCAACCACTATAGATGCAAAATTAGATATTAAAGAACAAATCGATCTTATATCGCACCAAATTAAAGAAATAAAAATTGCAAAAAAGAAATATTATTTAGATAATAGTAAGTACGTTTTTGAATATTATGAAACAAAAAAAACAGCATCACAAGGTAACGGACAGTCTACCGTTTTAAATAAATTTTTTAATATAGAAGATGTTTTACATGAAACAAATAATTCTATATCAAACGTGCAAAAATATCTTGCTAATGTGGATGAAAATTATTTGGATATTAACAATTTTGTAGTTCAAACAGACATTTGCCAAAAATGTCTTGAAGGAGAGCTTATCCCTATAGATCATGAAGGAATGTTAGTATGTAATAAATGTTCTGTAAGTGTATCTTTTCTAGTTGAAAATGAAAAACCTTCATACAAAGAACCTCCTAAAGAACTGTGTTTTTATGCCTATAAGCGTATAAATCATTTTAGAGAGATTTTAGCACAATTTCAAGCAAAAGAAACAACACAAATACCCGATGAAGTGTTAAATAATATAAAAAATCAAATAAAAAAAGAACGAATTAAACCGTCTCAATTATCTAATAGAACAGCAAAAGAAATATTAAAAAAATTGGGTTATAATAAATATTACGAACATATTCCATTTATTAAAGATAAACTTGGTATTCGACCACCAGTTATGAGTCAATCCTTAGAAGAACGGTTATGTAGTTTATTTATGGATATACAAGCACCTTATGCGAAATACTGTCCCGATGATAGAGTTAATTTTTTGAATTATTATTACACAGTTTATAAATTGTGCGAATTACTCGAACAAACGGATTTCTTGCCTTTTTTCCCGATGCTAAAAGACAGAGAAAAAAGAATTGAACAAGATGATATATGGAAGAATATATGCAGAGAATTAGGTTGGGAATTTATTCCTACTATCTAGTGTATTATTGATATCTCTAAAGTTTTTACATATATCAAGTATTTGAGTTTTATAAAAAATAAAATTATCAGGATGAGATTTTATAAAAAGAAAAACATTATTAGGGGTCTGTATCACACGTATGTTTCCTTCTACATCTTTTAATTTTGGTAATGCAGATACACAGTCTTCTGCATATATAACTTCTTTCTCTATAATCTGACTGATTATTTTAGACTCTTCTAAAGTAATTTTAACAGCACACTCAAACCTCCATTCTGTCATAATTTCTTTTAATATCATGAAAGAAATCATACAAAAACATATTAACGTGGGAACCCTACAAGGTTCGCGCCTATACCAAATCCTGCACCAGTTCGTGCGTTAACACCCATACTTGGAATATATGTGTCTAAAATACTAAAAGTAGCCGCGGCAGTTAACGCAATAAGCGCAATTTCGTCTAGCTGAAGTGAACGTTTCGGTATAGCAAACGCCGCAATTGCTACCATCAAACCTTCCACTAAATATTTTACTGCACGTTTGAGTAGTTCGCCAATATCAATACCAGCAACGTTCATGTTATAGTTTAATAAGAGAAAAAACTTTCAAATATATATAAGCTTAAAAAGATAATTCTCATAATTAGTATAATGCCTAAAACCCCAAAAGAATTATATGCACGCGTGAATACAGACGGAACTATAAATCCCAAATATGTAGATGTTTTAGAAGAAGACAAGCCAATTGCCGGTCAAAAATTTGCGTGTGTGTCGTTCATTTCACCTGAGAAAGTTTTGGAAGATAAAAATTCATTTTTTTTTGATAAATTCCTAAAGAAATGGGAATTATCAAAATCGCTAGAAAAATTTACGCAATTTGTAAATTTTTTATCATACAAGTACAACTTTAATTTTGATGATGCTTCAAAAGAACTGGAAGATTTTATTAAAACTGAAAAGGAAATTCTACTAAAAACGTCAATGTATGAAGAATATAAAACATATATGGATAATAATGAAGAACGACTTCAAAAATCATTTGATGAGAAACATGAATTTCAAACAAGTACTCGTGGAGTAAAAATTCGTGGTTGTTTTCCTTCTCAAGGTGAAGCTGAAATTCGTGCAAAATTATTGCGTGAGTTAGACCCTAACCATGATGTTTTTGTTGGTCCTGTTGGTCTTTGGATGCCGTTTGATCCTGAAGCATATAAAACTGGCCGTGTAGAATATCTCGAAGACGAATTAAACCAACTTATGCACGAAAAAAATAAGAATGAACAGAATGCTAAAAATACTTTTGATAATCGTATAAAAGAAGCTAAACTTAACGCAATTGAAGAAAATAAAGAAAAAGCTCTAGCGTCTGGTAACAAACTATCTCAGACGGTAGATGATAACGGTAATTTAATTTCTGTGAAAGATGCAACAACCCTTGGTTACGCGAATGATGAAGTAGTGACTCAAGAAGACATCAGGCAAAAATTGTTTGAAAATGAAAATGTTGTTACCAGCCAGTCCGACCATGGATTAAGCAAAGTATCCTCAAAAATGGATTAATTACCATTTACTTTTTTTTTTGACATTTATTTGCGGTCCTTTAAGTCTTCGATTTGTAGCAGGATCATAGGTTTCTATATCTTCATCGTCGCTATCTAATCCTTTTGACAAATCCCAAAATTCTTTTGAACCTAGTTTGAACGGTCCGTGTTGTTCTGCTTTGTACCAGAATATCTGGTCTTGCAAACGGTTGCTTTTAGAATTATTATTAATCACAAGACATTCATAATTTTCTGTGCATTGGTCCATAATTTGTGAAAAACTTTCAAATGTAGGAAACATACCTGCATAATTTTCATGAATAATACGTCTATTTTTAATATATGGTTCTCGTAAAATAAAAACAAAATCAATATTTGTTCTAAGGTTAGGCGGTATACCAAGTGGATACTGCATAGTGATTATCAACATAATCTTCCAGTGTCGACCATTCATAAACAGCAAACGCATCATTTTATCTCTCGTCCACGAAGCATCATATAGACAGTCATCTAGAATCACAAATGCACGTGGGTCTATGCTGCTTCTTTTGTATGTTTCCATTTCTTTCTTAACTTGTTTAAGAACTTGTCTTTGTCTTTTCAGTATATTTTCAATAATTGCAGTATTGTATTCATCATGTATAAATAGTTTAGGTACATGATGATTATAAAATCCATTACCTGCTTCTGTTCCAGATATAACTGTTCCTATAGGAATATCTTGATGATGATACAACAAATCTCGTACTAAATAACTCTTACCTGTATCACGTCTCCCTATTAATACAATAACAGGACCTTTGTTTTCATCTGGTTTGAAACTTATCTGTTGCATATTGAATTTACTTAGTTCTAATTCAGTTGACATCTAACACCTATTCAGAAAAAATTTAGAGATATAGACCGCGATTTTATTAGTTTAATGGGGAATATATTTGTGTATAATCTCTTTAATGAGTGTAGAAAATAATGAAAGCGTGAATAATCCACTCATGGAGTTCACATATAAAAAAAATGATAATTCTCTATTATTCAAAAGTGTAGTGGATATAGATGGTATGAATGTAAAAAATCCGCAAAACTATATTCCATTATATCAGTCTTTTTATTCATTAACCCCTAAAAATTACAACGACATAAATTTAAATAACCGTAATAACCTCGTAGAGGTGAAAGAAAAAGTAACAAATAATATTTTCATATGTCAATTATACAACGCAACCACACCAAAAACATCAGAAGTTTTTTTTAAATACAGTCCCATTTTAGACCCTTCTAAATATTTGATTGGTAAATATGATATAGATGATACAGATTTGCTTTCTTTGCCTTCATTTGTTAATACAAAATCACCTATAAAAGTTCGCGACCCAAATAACACAGCATACGTTGACGGGTTCTTTAGTTATCTTACTAGTCAATTACTACATACACACCGATTTATTCATGCTTTAGATTTTTACGGTTCTTTTTTAGCAACCAAAGTAGATTTCGATTATAATATAATTGATGATCTTGAATATTTGAACGATTCAGATTTCTTCCACAAAAACAACGGTACACTTTTTAAAATTGATAACGATATTGCAAATAGTATGTTCAATTATAATACTAGACGAAATAAAGAGAGATTAACATATATTTCTAACGAGGATGAGGTGCATGTTTCTATACTTGATGACATAACGTGTGATACTCTAGAGGATATTTTTATACCAAATAATCTAAATGAGTCTTCTGAAAAACCACTTGAATTGCTATATAATTATGATATAACAGACAGTCATAAATCTAATTCTAATAGTAATTCTGAATGTTCTTCACGGTCATCTGTGTCTGACGAAAATGTAGACCGTTCTTCTTCTGAAGATGACGATGAAGATAAAACTTCTAGTGATGGATTTTCTACACTTTCTGATGAGGTTATGATGGCTACTATACCAGAATTTCCGGTGAATGTTATTGCACTTGAAAAATGTGTGGCAACCTTAGACACGTTGATTAGTGAAAATGGTGATAAAATGGTTGATGAAGAGTGGGGGTCTATGATTATACAAATAATAATGACCCTTTTAGTATATCAAAAAACGTATGGGTTTACCCACAACGATTTGCATACAAATAATGTAATGTATATAGAAACAGATACACCATTCCTTTACTATAAAGCTCTAGGTTCAAAGTACAAAGTTCCAACCTTCGGGAGAATATTCAAAATTATCGATTTCGGTCGCGCAATATATAAATTTAGAGGCAATATTGTTTGTAGCGATAGTTATAATGTTAATGGCGATGCGGCAAATCTATATAATTTTGAACCATATTTCAATGATAAGAAACCACGTCTAGAACCTAATTTTAGTTTTGATTTATGTCGATTGGGATGTTCTTTGTTGGATTTTTTTATAGATGATATTGGTGAACATCCAGACGATCCTTCATATGCTGCAAAACACATTATAATGGATTGGTGTTTAGATGATAAAAGACGAAACGTTTTTTACAAGACAAATGGAGAAGAAAGGTATCCAGATTTTAAATTGTATAAAATGATTGCACGTACCGTTCATAATAGCACCCCTGAATTACAACTTAAGAAAAAGTATTTTAATAAATTTCATATAAATGAAAAAGATATTGATGTAAAAGAAAGTATTATAGATGTTGATAGTATGCCATCATATATATAATTTTACAATATTATGTTAATAATAATAATATTGTATTGTGTTTGAAATAATTATATTGGATACACATTTATGTATTCATCTGTGAGGATTTGAATTCATAATTCAAAGAATGCAATAAAAGCGATGGATGTAAACCATTCACATATTCTACTACACGACTCATATTAATCTTGTTCGTTTTATCTGTGATAAACAAACCGTGCAATTTATACATATGTGTGCGGTATTGTTGTGAATACAATCCGAGTTTTTTTTGTTTATACACAAAGCACGATACATATTGTTTGTATAATTTGTGGGTAAAATCGTGTACCTTTTCACGATATTGTTTAAATAGGTCTTTGTGTTCCGGATAATATTTTAAATATTCTGATACTTTGTGTTCCTGTCTAAGCATTAAATACCTGTACGGTAATTTTGGTTGGTTACCACGTAGTTCCCTTACATATTCATAATTTGGGTTTCTGATTTTAGTTCTTACCAATTTACCTGTATTTTTATGAATACCTGCAATCATAATACCAACCTTCATATAATCTAGTTGTAGTGTACCATTCTTCAATATCATTTCAATTTCATCGCAACTATATTGTGATTTATCTGGATACATTACCCAGCCTGGTAAAAAGGATGCAACACACGATAACTTTACTTCACTAATTAGAAATTCTTTTGAAATATTATACGCTTTTACTAGATATAATTTAGGAGTTGTAAAAGGAACCACAATCCTATTATCAGGATGTTGCATTACAAATGTTAAACTTGTATCATGAGGGATATTTTCAATACATTTAAAAAAATCTTTGTCCGTATCATTTCCTGACTGTGTTTCGTTATAATCTACCGTCTCTAAAAACATTTGACGGAATGTTTTCTTCACATTATTTACAAAAAACGATACATTCCCGCCTACGGAAGACCTTGTGGCAATTTCCCATTCTGTTCCACTCCAGAATACATTAATCATCGTACCTTCCACGTATTCTTCAATTGATAAATTTGTTGTAAGATCAACCTCGTTTTGAAAAGAAGTATGGTTCATTGATTTAGGAGGTGCGAAACAAACAATATTTCCATCTTTATGGATTATAGAACGAAATAATCCAGATGTATTGTAATTTTCAGGATTAAGCTTTTGCTTGTCATAACGTACGATATTATATGTATTTTCTTTATGAACACTTACTTTTTGATGTAATTTTAATTCTTTAAAAACATTATCATTATCAGAGTCTGTAAACAACTTTGTGGTATCTATTCCAGCAACGTTTTTAAAATCATAACTGTGATTATTATACAATTCCATAAAATAGTTATACTCTCTTCTTTAACCTTATTTCTTATGTTGTTTTTGAATAAAGAAGATAAATATCTATTATATGTATAAGATATGTCTAATACTACATCAGAACAAATAATTAATCTCCAACTTGGAGATATTATAGAATTTGTATCCCCGAGTGATGCAGAACTACATGAGAAACAATTTTTGATTAAATATATTGATAATACCAAAATTGTTTTATTGGATGTGGAAGGTAAAAAAAATACAATAAATATCAAAGAAGATGGTGGATTAGAAAACGAGTCTATTCTTAGTGTTGCTTTGTTAAGTAGAGCGGATACGCCTAGTTATGCGAAACAAAATGGATTAATACCACCACAATGGATTGATATATACTTTGCAGGAGATGTGCCTACTGTAATGACCGGACAAATAACAGAATTGGATGAAGACCAAATTGAAATCAAATTAATTACAGACAACATTATCTATTTAGACTTTGCATACAAGGGTATACCTGATAATTTACCAATTGATAAGATTGTAATTCGCGAAAAACCCAGAAGCCAACTTGGTGCAGACGCTTTGCCAGGTGCAGACGCTTTGCCAGGTGCAGACGCTTTGCCAAGTGCAGACGCTTTGCCAGGTGCAGACGCTTTGCCAGGTGCAGACGCTTTGCCAGGTGCAGACGCTTTGCCAGGTGCAGACGCTTTGCCAGGTGCAGACGCAAATGATATGGATGTCGAATCAGAATACAACGACAACGATGCAAATATACCTGAGAAACAATTCAAAGAACGTGTTAAAGATATACTCATTGATGCCGATCAAATACAATTCGGAGATAAATTGGGGGTGGTCGCGATGATGGTAGAAGTTCCAGAAGAAGAACGAAGATACGGTATGGAGAGACAAACAAATGACTTATTAAATGAACTATTGTCATCTATTCCTAATGCACAAAGAACACAAGATGTATTGAATAACATACACAGAATGATAGAGAGATTTAAACAATTAAGAACTCTTTTTTCGAAGTTTGATGCAAACGGCAACGCAATTATGCCTGATATACAAGGGTCTGATTATAAACCTCTTGTTGAAAGTCTTGAAAAATTAAATAAAAAACTATACTGGATACTGCCTGTTGTTAAAAATTCTAAAAAATTGTATGATGTAGATGAAGATGTTGTAGGATTGTATGATGATGTAATAGGAGAGACTCTAGCTAGCAGCAGAACAAATGAAACAGAAGTTATTCAGTCTTTTCGTCAAGGGTCTATACCAAACGGGCAAAACGGATATGATTATCTTACAAAACGAATGAATGATTTATGGACCCCTTTTAGTCTTCCTTCACAATCAGAAACTAATATTGCAAATATTAAAGTCTCTGATAATATTGCTTCTATTGTAGATAATTTAGGTGAGTTTTATTCATCTGTAGCACAAGAAGAAAATATTAAACGCACACGTTTTCTTATTCAAGACTACAATTTAGGGTTAAACACTCTTGAAACATACAGAGTTAAAGGTGGTGATAATGTCTCTAAAATTAAAATTGTAACTCCACCAGACGAAATAAGTATTAAATCTTTTATAACTTTGCCAGAATCAACAGTTTCATTTTCACGTGTAAATCTTCCATCTACAAACATGCTTGTCAAAAGCAATTTGGCTTTGAATTTTCTATCTTATTGGCGTTTACTAAATTCAAAAACAAACGTCAATACCGACCCCATCACAGATAAACCATATGTATTCGATGATACATATCTGAATGGTATTCGCGAATATCTTCCCAGTGAAGATCGATCCTATACCTATCCAGAATATCTTAACAAAATAATTCCAAAAACGCGTATATTATTTGAAATGGTAAACAAACATATGAAAGGTCATCTCTCTATAAATGCCGTTTTAGATTATCTTGAACCATTTATGATTTATCATAAAGACTTGTCGTTTAAACAATACGAACAGATGACTTCTTTTATTAAAGATAAAATTCAATCTTGGAAAGGAACATACGTAACAAAAAAGAGAGAGTTTGAAGTTCTTTTAAGAAAAAATTATAACACCGCAACCCTATCACAATTACTTTCACTATTCAAAGGAAATCGAGAAGTAGAAACAGCTATAACACAAGGTTACGGGTTTGAGAATATTCCAGCATCAATATATTCAGACGGCGAGTTGTTACTATATTTAAACCGTATAGATTATGGTCGTTATTTTAATAATGTAATATATTCTCTATCCTCACATTTGAATTTGCCGGATAGTGTATCTAATGTATTATCAAAATCTGAGTTAATAGATAGCAGCAATGATAAAAAACAAACACATACATCTTCTACGCAAAAATCGTGCGAAACGAAAGTTATTTCAAAAAAATACATTACTATGGAAGAATTACTGGAAGATAACAATCGTTCTATTCGATTTGATAAAAAATACGATAACACGTACTATGATGTAATAAAAGAATATAAATCTGAGTTGAATATTATTCCGGAGAAAGACAAAATAACTTATTTAACCGGTAAACTACAAGAAAATGTTGGAATGACACCACAAAACGCTGAAAGAGAGGCAGAAGCGATGTTATTAGGATATAAACCTGTAAAAAATGGTGATTATGCGGTGCTAATAAATGATACTGATGATAATTATAAATATTATATTAGAAAAAATGAAACTTGGATAATGGATGATAGCCTACCAGACGATTTATATGCAGATAGTAATCCACTATTTTGCAATGTAAACGAGAAATGCATATTTATGAATGATAAATGTGACTCTATAGACAAAGCAAAAAAGGATATGGAAGAGACTAGTCTAGAAAATATGATGAAATCTTTGGATGAAACGTTGTCTAACGATACTGCCAAAATGGATTCCAGAATCCGAGAGATCACAGAAAACGCACAATCAAGGCTTTCTTCTTTAATAATGTCTTACAACGCAAAACTCGCCAAATATGATGTTAAACAATACGAATATGGTCTTGATGCAAAAGAAGTAATGATTGAAAAATCACCGTACGCAGATACTCTTACTCTTATACTTTCCCAAAGTGATTTTGTAAAAAGACAAAATGATATTTCTAAATTCGTCTCTTATTATACGCGTCCAGCATTGTCCGAAGAAGACCCTTGGTGGTTATATTGTAATGTATCGAATGTAAAAATTTTACCTATTTTTATATCTAAACTTGCTGATATATTTATAAAAGGGGAAGACTATTTTTATCATTTGCAAAGGGTAATGGCCGAACAAGGCGACCTTGGTGCAGATGGTGAAGCAGTCATAGATAAATATTCAGGATGGGTTATTTCATATATTGATTTTAATACTGAAGAAGGTTATTCGGAAGATGGATTTGTGGTACGTTCTAGAGAGGTATTAGAAGCTGATTTGGGTAATTCAGTTACACAGGCAGCTAATAAAACGATTGACAAGTTCGGAGACGTGGAATCAGAAACTATCGCTCGCGTTATGAGAGCTATATCTAAATACATCGGCTTGAATACGGATAATTTGGAAACATTTGTAATAAGTGAAACCGCCAAATTGCTCGCAAAAAGCATGCCTTCAAAAGAGGATTATGAGAAAGCTATAGAAGCGGCGATGGCAAAAGGAAAAAAACCAAAAGATCCTTATGATACTGTATATAATCAAACATTAATCTTTATCACGATGTCTTTCTTGTTGATAGGAATACAAACAAGTATACCTTCTTTGAAAACGAAAAAAACATATCCTGGTTGTGTTAAATCATTTTCAGGGTATCCTTCAAATGGAAATGGCGATATGAGCGGCGCGCAATATATGGCGTGTGTTGTCGATGGTATAAAAAGTTCCATTTCACCTTGGAGCTCTCTTAAAAAATTAAACCAGAAAAAAATAATTACAAAAATGGAGGGTATAATAAACAATTTTATTTTACCTACAGATATGATGCAAGAAAGAATACGTGCAAAAACCGAATATCTCGCCACCGTACAAGATGAATATATACCTGAAGTGCACGATATCGCTAATTGGATTAATTTTTTGCCACCACTTAAATCAATTTCTATTAAACATACTCCACCTCCTTCCGAAGAGTTTTCACAACAATTTATTTCCGATATTAAAAAGGGTAAAAAAGACCAATTCGATAAAATAAATGCTCTTCGTTCAAAAATAATATTTACATCTATATCTATTCAACAAGCAATACAAACCGTTGTAACTAAAAATATTTCTGAACATGATGCCGTATTATCAAATAACGCACGTGTACCATTTCTAGAAAATGCGTGCTGCAACGATAGTAATCTAGATACATATAATTACTTTGCCGAGAAACAACCTACTATTCAAATAGACAATAATGTCGTAAGAGATATCAGAGCGGTTTTAGATGATGTTTCTCAAATGTCAAAAGCTCCCATATTATTCGATCCATCAGACACTAAAATAAGGTATCCTAGTATTCCAAAAGAATTTGATGAAATAACAATCTATAAAGCATTTATCGTGTATTGTAAATATAATACAGTTGCACCTATACCTGAAGAATTGCGCGCAATTTGTATGGATAAGCCAGACAATTATGATAGTAGCGATTCTATAGAAGAACAAATTGTAAAACTTAAACAAAACGGAAGGAATTATGACGGAGACTTGTTGTCTCAACTATTATTTGTTGTAAATAAAAAAAATATCGTCAATTTAGATATTCGAAATATTTCTTTCAATCATATTCTAAAAATACGAGATAGATTAGAAAGGGTATCTCAAACAAACAGTACCGTATTTCCAAAATTGTTTACCGAAAAGTTTATGACACTAATAGAACAGTTTACTAGTTCTAAAAATAAAGAAGATATCCCGATGAATAGAGAATTTAAAAATTATTTATCAAGTGTGTGTGATGATATGCTTAGAAACCTTTCTGAGTTAGTAAGAAAAAATACGAACGCAAAACTACATAAGCAATTGGTAGATTGCCTAACTAGTATCACAACCTTTAAAATGAATCCTTTACAACCAGATGTGGAAATATATAATATGGTATTATTTCTTAAAAATAACATAGAAAATATGGTAAATATCTATCCAAATATTATTATTAATCAAGTCAACTACGATAATGTAAAAATACCAAAATGTTGGAATCTTTCTGAAATACATCAATCTGACTTGAAAAAACAGACCCACGAATATTTTAAACTTTTGGCACAATTTTACAACGATGAAAATATAAAACACGTTATGGAACGTTTTCAATACGAAGGTACCGTTATAGCAGAACTCGCAAAAGATACTTTATATATAACTTCTAATGATACAATATCAATATTTGATAGTTTTCTCACTACTTTACTTTTTAAATTTTATGTTTTTAACACATTAACCTTATTAACAGAACTCTCTGATAAAGATGAAATGTATTCGGGAAATACAGAGAGACCATCTAATCCTATGTTGGGCACAACTCTTCAAGAAATAGAAGTTAATCCGTTGACGAGTGAATCATCGTTGGTGGAAATTATTAGCGGAAACAAAAAACTTATGTCTGAAAAAATATCAAAACTAATATCTGTATTTTCAACTATGATGTGTAAAGACAAAGAGATGATAGATATAACCTATGATGAGCTTATGGAGAAAGTAACAAGGACAAAAGAAAAAGAAAAAGATATGATTGTCGAATTCCTCACAGAAATGTCTGACGACGAAAGAGAGGTTGAAAATATGTTTAAAAATTTCAGGATTGGAAGATGGTCCGTAGGAATGCAAAAAGGATTTAGACAATATGAAGGAGATACCTACGATAAAGAGAGAAATGACATAGAAAACCGGACTATATTAGAAACAAAATTAAATAAAATCGATGGTGTAACTGAAGGATTAATGGATATGTTTGCTCTAGAAACCATCATGGAAAATGCTTCCGCTCAAGATATAGAAGATGAAGAAAATGAAATGCCGGATTGGGCGGCAGAAGACAATAACATAAGCGATGAAGCATACGATGATGAATATTAACCGCGCATTTCAATAGTAAATAAAATAATATTTTGAAATAATAAGAATGAATATACCATTTATTAGAAAAAATATAACTGTATTTGCAATTATAATTTTTCTAATATTATATTGTATACTAATATTTAGTAAAACCTCATTAATATTTAATACGGACGGTTCTTTGAGACAATTTGGGGTCGGTTACAATACTCGTAGTGTATTGCCTATTTGGCTGCTGTCTATTGTGATAGCAATCCTTTCATATTTTTCAGTTTTGTATTATATTTCTTATTCTAAAATACAATTTTAATAATGATAATTATTCTGTGGTAGTGTATACACGTGTATCTGGTGCGTTTGCTGCTTGTGTTTGTGCGTCGCTTAATTCTTGTTCGTATTCTTCGTGACGTTTTTGCATTTCTGCAACACTTACACTGCACCCAGTATTAATAATATAATTGTAGCTAACAGAAGTTATTAAAATACCTGCGAAAATATACCATAAGTATTTTGAAACAGTATCTTTTAGCACTACGAAAGAATATAAATCCATTTTAAGGTCTTCATTGTTCACCACACCAGGTTGAAAGGTTCCACTCATATTTTTCCAAAAAAAGTCAAAATTTTCTGTAGTAATTTCGTTTACAAGAAGACTTTTGTCTGAATAAATATGGGCCAAGGCTTCATTCATAGATTCATCTTGTAGACTTGTATTTGTGTTTTTTGGATTAGCGGTTAATATATCTGCTAGAGTAGAATTAATACCTGCTATAATAGCTACAGCATATCCAAATGTATTCGAAAATGGTCTAAGCCATCCTGGAAATAAAAATAATAGAAGCTGTATAGTTCCAAATATTACTACCCAAGGTATTATGGTTACCATAGTAGCAGTAGTCCACTGACTACTACCACAAATGCTTGCAGTTAAATTAACATTAGATAAAAATTCAGCAATTAATACTGAAAAGATATATATCCCAAACCATAATCCATTTTTGTTCGCATTTTTGTTCTTTGAGGTTTTGTAATCCACGAAAGCATATATAGTGGTGATAACGACAAATAAAGCTATAGATGTAGTTGGATTTGGAGTTGTGGATGTATCACTCATATATAATAAGCATAAGTTTTTTTGAATTTTTAGCAGTATTATTTAAATGAATACCCCTATTCTTACAGAACCTGGAGTAAAATATTGGCTAAGCCAAAGCTTGAAAGAATGTCGAAAATTTAAAGATAATAACATCAGTTATGTCTATAATATTGTTATGTTAGGCATACTTATCTTGGTGGTATCTGGATTTTTATCATATAAATACAAGGGTAACATTACACCAGACGAATTATCAGAAAAAAATAAAAAAAAAAAGGAATATATTGTATCTAAATTGGAACAGTTAGCGGTATACAAAAAACAAAATGAAAATAATATGTTTACAGGATTACCTACATGGGGAAATCATAGCGAATTTGACGTTTACAATAGAAAAATATATCACTAATTTATATTATATGGATGAAAGCACTAAAGACGCTATAGAAGAATACTATAAATTAAAAAAACAATATGATGTTAAACAACAAAAAACTAAGCGCAAAATTTTACAAGACGAAAGTTTAGACAAGAAATCAAAAAGGGTCGCTCTGTCCAGTTTAAAAGCAAATTGTGTTAATTGTGGTAAATCTGGCGGAACCTTGTTTATAGAAGAAAACAATACTTTGCGTGCGTTATGTCAAGCAGAACCCAAATGTGATTTAAATATGAATATTAATAGGGGTTCTTACAAACCTTTCTTTCCTTTATACAATAACCTTAATAACGAATCAGACAAGATTAGAACAAATATTGTGAAAGTAAAATTAGATATGTTATTTGGTTATACAAATGAAGACGTCGCCATAATACAATTTGAAGAATATCGTAAAGAATTTAGCACAATTGAAGAAGATGTAAATGAGTTACATAAATTATTAGTGTCTATTATACATAATAACCGTAATAAAACAACTATTAAAGAATCAAAAGAACATTTGGCGACTATTAAGGAACGAATACAATTATTAATACAAGAATATAAAGAAACGCAAGATGCAGTTATGATAACCAATATTGTTAAAGAATATATAGTTGAACTCCTTCCAGAAGCAAAACGTTTGAGAGAAAACAAGTATGCTAAAAATGTGATTGAAAAACAAGATGATCTCTATATATTACATCAAGACCCGTATCTATATACAGAAACAGAGGTTCAAATGTCGGACATATGATAAAATATTATGATATTATATGTTAAAATATATAAATTTCCCTGCATTTATTATTTCTCTCTGTGTTGGATTTGTATACGTGTATTTATCAAAACTCGAAACAGAAACTATAGTAGTATATCCTACACCAGAAAATTCAGGAAAAATAGAATATAAAGACCGTGCTGGAAATTGTTTTGTGTTTAAATCACGAAAGGTAAAATGTCCTAAAACTGGTACAAAAAATATTCCTATTCAGGAATAAATATATCATTATTATATATTATGTTTCATAATATTGGCAATATAATGAAAACAGAACACGGCAAAACTGTTATATCTATTATATTAGGTTTAGGATTCGCCAGTTTATTTAGAAAAACATGTTCTTCAAAAGAGTGTTATCAATTTACTGCTCCTTCTACACAAGAAGTAGAAGATACTTTTTACCGACATGGAAGTAGTTGTTATAATTTCAAAACCCAAACTATACCTTGTGGAAAAAAGAAACAAGTATCATTTGCGTAATAGTATTTATTATAAGAACTTTGTTATAATAAATGGAAATACAAACTACAAACATAGATTCTCTTCCTATGCAGACTTCCGGTAAAGAAGAACAAGTACAACTTATTGCAACCGAAAAACAAAATCCCACCGTAGTAAATTCTGCTCCAAACGATAAATTAAATGAAAATGAATTTATCACAGGCTTGCAAAAAGCATCATCTACAGGAATGACCTCTTTGCCAAGTAGAGATATTCCTATCGATCAAACAGTACAACAACAAGATATTGAAACTAAAGCAAATTATATTCCACAATCTCAGGGAGATTATATCACACAACACCAAACCACAGAAGAAATTATTAAACAAAATACTAATAAACATTTAGAAAAAAGTAAGTTTGATTATTTTTATAATGAGTTCGGGATTCCTATTTTAATCATTATGGTGTATTTTATGTATCAATTACCGGCTGTTAGGAAACTATTTTTAACTACATTTCCGGGTTGTTATACATCTATGGGCGAGGTTAATTTAACCGGACGACTAGTTAATGCGGTATTTTTTGGCGCAATAACATATGCTATTACAAAAATACTAACCAATATTAGTGAATAACCCTAATTTGAGTTATTTTATCTTATTAAAATTAATATGATATTTTATGATTGCAACAAAATATCTTACTGAATATATTAAATCCGTTTGTAAAAATAGTTTGAATAATCATAATTTGTCGAACCAGTTGACTATTGATCTTGTTGTAAGCGGAGGTGTGTTAAATTATAGTTATGGATTTGGTACTATTTTGTATTTAAAAGAGCTTCAATCTCAAAATAAAATTCAAATTAATAAAGTTAGCGGTGTCAGTAGTGGTTCTGTACTAGCAATGTTGGCGTTGTGTGATAATACAACAGACATTGACGAATTATACACACAACTAAAAGACCATTTTAGAGAAAATGGTAATTTAAGCATACTAAAACATGTTATAGAATCTATCGTTTATAAATGTATAAAAAACGATACACACGCTAAATCATTAAGTGACAAATTATTTATTAGTACAACAGATATGAAGAAAAGTACACAAAAGGTTATATGTAATTATACAACAAGAAATGATATTGTAGAAGCTATTTTTTCCTCTTGTTTTATTCCCTTTATAACAGACGGACACAGTAGATACAATAGTATCTATATAGATGGAGTTGCACCCTATATATTTAAAAATAATACTACAAAGACAATCTATATTAATCTAGTTAATACATCGATTATTCGTAATATGTTTGTTACAAATGGCGAAGTCAATCCTCAATACCGCGTTATCGAAGGAGTGGTTGAAACCGCAAAATTTTTTAATGAAGGTAGATCGTGTATGTGTAGCTGGATAAATGATTGGACGTTACTAGATTTTATCTCGCAAAGATTTTTTTATTTATGTATTATAATCATGGCTACAATAGTAGAAACTATTTATAATTTAAATATTCCTATATCCGTTAAAAATAATTTTATGTATAAAAGCATTTTTAATTGCTCGTGTAATATAGTGAATGATTATGTATTTTTATCTTTTATTTGATATTTTTTATAATTATAAGGCAATCGGAATATTACTATATATCTAATAAATACATATGTTTATTCAATATGTATTTGTAATTTATATATTATTAAAACTTATTAAAATAGGCTTGCAACATCCAATTTGGTAATGTTGGCAAACTTGTTGCTATATTTAATATATTATCCATTTTATTTGGAATTCCATATATTCTTCCATTTGGTGCTAATACTCCGCCTATACATTTATGTATATCTGGAATTATTCCTTGTATATTTATAATATTTGTAGTATCGTTATCCGGATTAATTATTAATACTGATGTACTATCATATGGTATTCCATATATTTTTCCATCTGGTGCTAGCAGTCCTCCATACCAATTAAATTTTGTATCAACCGGCAAACCGGCTATATTTATAGTTGAGGTAATTTCATTTATAGGGTCTATTTTTAATACATTCCCTTGAGAATTTTCAGATAATGGTATTCCATATATCATTCCGCTAGGGGCTAATACTCCCCCCGCCCATTTAGAATACTTGGTGGTGGTACCACCGTATAATGATGTATCGAGACTAATATATGTCATAGCGTTTGGCTCATTTGGGTTAATCACTAAAATAACCCTACTATTAAATGGTATTCCATATATCATACCGTTGGGGGCTAATACTCCTCCAGACCATCCTCCGTTTAAAACATTCATGTCACTCGAAGTATCGCTTTCGTTTAGTATTTGAGATGATATTGGAACTTCATTAAGTAAGTTTGTTTCTGGATCAATGATTAACAGAAATTCCCTATTAAATGGTATTCCAAATATTTGTCCGTTGGGAGCTAATACCCCCCCCTGCCATTTACCACTATCCGCAGATAATCCAGTTATAGTAGTAGTATCTGCGGTGTTTGTTTCTGGGTCTATAATTAATATGCTTGTACTATTTGCGGGTATTCCATATATTTTTCCGTTCTTTGCTAATACTCCACCATTCCATTTATTATCATCTGCAGGTAATCCAGTTATAGAAACTGAAGGGAAATTCAAAACTGGGTCTATAATTAATATGCTTGTACTATTTGCGGGTATTCCGTATATTTTTCCGTTATTTGCTAATACGCCTCCAAACCACTTATTGACTATAGATGTAGGGGGGTCTTCTGTCAATATATAATTGTATTCATTTTCAGGAAATCCTTGGAATTGATGAGCGAGTACTATATCTCTTGTACCAAAACTATCTGCACCTCGTTCACCTGTAGGACCATCTGCACCATCTGCACCATCTGCACCATCTGCACCTGTATCACCATCTGCACCTGTATCACCATCTGCACCTCGTTCACCTGTAGGACCATCTGCACCATCTGCACCTCGTTCACCATCTGCACCTCGTTCACCATCTGCACCTGTATCTCCTTTTTGACCATCTGCACCTGTATCGCCATTTGCACCGGTATCTCCTTTTGCACCTGTATCTCCCTTTGCACCTGTATCTCCCTTTGCACTAATATCTGTGTTAACCACGTAATTATCCCCATCAAATAAATCCTCTACAGTAACCACGAGACCCAACGATGATGCGTAATTTTGAATATCAACAACACTAATCTCTGAGATTGTGTTTACATAATCACTATTATCTCTTGACGCGTTGACAAAAGAAATTAATCCTGATACAGTACCGGTATCTCCAAATACAGATGGTAATATTTCCGGGTTTCTCCTAAGAAATTGTAATTCCCCGGATGGACCAGCACCGATAACGTTATTATCACCAACGAAAATAGAATTATTACCAACGTATAGTTCTTGAAATTTATACAAGTGTGATCCGAGACTATATACATTATTTGTATCAGGAATAATCGAACTTGTTATTGTACCATCTGCACCTATACCAGCAGCACCGGTATCTCCCTTTGGGCCAGTATCTCCCATCGCACCAGCAGCTCCTTTTTGGACCATTATCACCATCAGCACCATCAGCACCATCAGCACCATCAGCACCAGCAGGACCTTGTGGACCAGTATCACCATCAGCACCATCAGCACCATCAGCACCATCAGCACCAGCAGGACCTTGTGGACCAGTAGCACCATCTGCACCATCTGCACCTGTATCTCCTTTTTGACCATCTGCACCTGTATCTCCTTTTTGACCATCTGCACCTGTAGGACCATCTGGACCATCTGCACCTGTATCGCCATTTGCACCTGTATCGCCCTTTGCACCGGTATCTCCCTTTGCACCGGTATCTCCCTTTGGACCTGTGTCACCTCTAGAAGAATAATTATCAAGAATACGAACGTCTAAAGATTGACAATTAGAAAATAAAAAAGATTTTAATGGTTTTTTAGAACAGTTTGTTTTTGGCATTATATATAACTACTAATAAAATGTATAAATAATTTCATATTATAATGCATCCATATTTTCAAATTCTTCCTCATCATATACAATTTTAACATTATACCATCCGCCTTTTTTGTATAAACCGTACCGATTATTCATATAATCATATATTTCTCTTGCTTTTGGAATGGCGCCTCCATAATTAGTAAGATACCATTCCCTAAATGTTTGTATTAATTCAGATTTTTGAATCTTACTATCGGTACATTTCACAATCTTTTCTTTTGCAAATTCAGTAAGATAATCTTGTCCATCTCTATAATTGCTACCACTTGCCATTACTACATTACAATCCTTCACATTACCTTGTGTTTCAAATGCCAAAGATACAAGCAAAGACGCAAACATAGGCGCCCATTTTTTAAATTTTTCATTTAATTTTTTATCTAGTGGGAATTGATATGGAAATTGTTCTTTTGGAAATTTATCATCTTGATATGGATTTTCTAAAAATTTTGAAGCAAAGTCACACACACGGATACGACGCCAAGTACCATCATCATTGCTTTTAATATCAAATAATACATTTGTAGTAACTACCAATTTAAATTGCGGAATGAAGGTCACCGTATCTTTATATAAAGACCTTCCTTGGATAGGGTCTCCACCGGTGATTTCTTTCATAACGCCTTCGTTAATGGTGTCTCCTTTTTTCGGTTCTTGCATAACAGCATAACGGGCACCCATTAATGCGACGATTTCTGAAGAGGTACTTCCGATACTTGCACGGTTTTGTGTAATTAGAGTACTTGGAACTGTTGCTTTATAATCTCCGAGTACGGCGGACATCAAATCTACTAAACAAGATTTCCCATTTCTACCTGGACCAAGATAAATATTAAATGTTTGATTATCTAAAGTTCCAATCAAAACAGATGCTAGGTGCTCCCACATATATTTCCGGAGCTCCGTCTTTGGAAACAACTCTTCCATAAAAGTGTTTATTCTTTGTATAACGTCACCGTCTTGTGAGGTTGGAGGAAGATAATCTATATTCGTACATTTTGAAAGATAGTCGTCTGGTTGTCCTGGACGATGTTTTTTCTCTTTGAAATCAATTACACCGTTGTTAAAACACAACAAGTAAGGATTATGGTCTAATTTATTCAAGAAATCCTTATCATAAAATAACTCACAAGCTTCACGCATAATATTATTTTTCCAGTGTGTCTTTTTCAAAAGTACAGCTAAATCTGCTAATTTAGACGTTTTTTCCGCATAGCTTCATAATGTTCGTTTTGTTCCATTGTTTGCATAGCGGTAGTAAGATCATGAATGCGGGTAAGGTATTCAAAATGCATTTCTTTAGATATACATAGCCGAAGTGTACTACCTGAGTCAATTTCAAACCATCTATGGTTAATGTATTCATACCAACATTTATTTTTTATGCTTACACAAACAAACCGATCCTTGAATATATTGAATAATACCGATGCAAGGTCGAATTCAGTAGGGTCAATTGTCGTTTGGTCTATGAAATAATCGATAGTGTGTTTACGGATTTTTTCGTATTTATCAAACGCATCTTTTTTACACCAGTACATTATAGAACGATGAGATAGTCCATCAGGAGAACCACTACAATCGAATGTTTTCCACATATCATACATAGTCTGAACGGAATTGTCCCAATCGAACTTTCCACCACGCGACAAAGAATTCCTCCCGTTTTCTTGACAAGACATTTTCAACCACGAAACGAACAGTTTATGACTGGTATTGGCTAACGCCCATCCGACTCTCAACCATTTATTGTAACTCCCTGGTCCATAATATTCGTTTGGAAGGCTCATCGTATACTCGTGTGTTTCGCGAATACGGTAATCTGCGGGATTAATTTGTTCTAACATGCATTCAATAATTTTGTCTAAGGTCGCTTCATCTGTGATTTTGTCGAACCGTCCGGATTGTAGTATGAGTTTCACATCTGTACTTGGTGCTGTTTCTGTTTTTCTACGCGTTTTTCGTTGTAAATTTGAAGCTACTGCATCATATTCTGTTTGTGCGGTTTCTTTAACGGACGATTTAGGGTTTCCTGTATATCTGGCACTTAACGTCTGCATATATTCTGGACTATTGATTACTGGTATGGCTTGTTTACAAGGAGAAGACCACTCATTTGTAAATATGCTAGTATAATGTTTAGTTATAGCATATGCATCGTGTCCTGGTTTTCTAGAGCCAAACAATTGCCAATTTACGTGTCCACGAGCAACACCTTCATCTACAACTTGATCCCACGTATTAATTATTGGAAGGTCGTCCCAAATGGTTGCGATTTCACGGACAATTTTTTCACGTATCATTATTTGAATTGCTCTATGGACCTGTAATCCAAAAATCAAATGAACACCGTCTTTGGTTTTATCTTCTAATTTGTTTACATTTTTTTTTTCAAGAACATAAATATCTATTTTCGTATTCAATTCAACATCCAAATATAGATTTATTTTATCCAAATACATCGCTATAAGATCAATTATGTAATCTTCTGTATGCTGTCTCTCACTTACATTAGGGTCATATTGAAGGTCGATGTCTACCAATAGAGGACCATCTTCGATTAGTTGTTTTTCTGTGATATATTCATGTTTACCATCTATAAAGACTTTTTGATAATATTTTTCCATAAAAGAACTAGCATCGGTATCAGAAATATGATATGACCCTCCATAAATTTTTAGATTTTTATCTGCTATACGTGTGTGCGTAATTGGATTACCATTACTAGCTGGACGTGCTTTAATGAATGCATCAAAAGATACAGATGTCATTTTGTTAGTCATAGTGTATGGATATATTAGCGATATATAATTTTATCTCAATTTTTTACAATATAATTAATACCTGATAACCAGTACATTTTAACGCAACACGTTATCTGTTTTAAAACAAGCTAAAGATATAATTACATGCACACTAGAAAAATATGTCGAATATAACTATTGTTTCAAAAGAATGTGCGAAACGTTTGGTAAAAGATATTAAACAGCTGCAAAAAGAACCCTTAGAAGGAATTTTTTATATTCACGACGAGAAAGATATGTTAAAGGGAAATGCATTAATTATAGGTCCACCAGATACACCATACGAAGGTGGATATTACTTGTTTAAATTTATATTTCCTTCAGACTATCCATTTTCACCACCGAAAATAACTTACCATACAAACGACGGTGTCACAAGAATGCATCCAAATTTATACAAAAATGGAAAGGTGTGTCTCTCATTATTGAATACATGGAACGGTGATGCGTGGACGAGTTGTCAAACCATATCTAGCGTATTGTTGGTTATGAGAAGTATAATGACACAAGGTCCGTTAAAACACGAACCAGGTATTGACATATTTCATAGAGATTTTAGAAAATATACTGAAATCATACGGTATAAAAATATACAAGTTGCTATGATTGATGTAATTCAAAAAGAGGTGTATGAGAAACAATTTGGTGATTTAATAGAGATTGCTAGAAATGATTTTATGGAACATTTCGATACCAAGCAAAACATATTGAAATCAAGTGAAGAAACCTTTCAAGAAAGCGACGTACATACGCAATCTGGTCGTGTTTTTGTTTCTTTATACAATATCTCGTGTAATATCGATTATACCGGATTATCTGATTTATTTTATGAGATAAAAGATAAATATACAAAAAAATGAAAAGAATATTAAATATATTAGCTAATATATAAACATGCACTTCTGTAAAAAATGCGACAATATGTATTATCTTAAATTAAACGAAGACGATCCTAACAAATTAATTTATTATTGTAGACATTGTGGTGACGAATCCACCGATTTAACTAATGACGATAATTGTATTTTAAAAATGCAAGTGAAAAGAAATGAAGAAAAATATGTTCATGTAATGAACGAATATACAAAACTTGACCCTACTCTTCCAACTATTACCACAATACAATGTCCCAATACCGAATGTAAAAAAGATAAATCAGATAATGATGTTTTATATATAAGGTATGATGATATCAACATAAAATGTATTTATATGTGTAAAAAATGCGATACAACTTGGAAAACTGATATTCATAATTAAATATAAAATTGAAGTTTACAATATATATTATAATATATTATAATAGATAATATGAGTGAATCTGAATCTGACCCAGAAGAATCCTTTTCTGAACCGGAAGAGGAAGAGTCGTCACATACAGTAAATAAAAGTAAACCCCCGTACCCACAACTTGGTGGAGCATTTGACCCAGATAATGCGGATGCAACGGACGAGGACGCGGACACTTATGAAAAACCAAAAATTAAAATCGGTGAAGAAATAATCAACGTTGTTGATTCAGATGATGACGAGGAAGATGATTTAGATGGATTATCAGAACAAGATAGCGATACGGATAATACATTAGATACAAACCGAGAATTTAATAATTCTATGACTCAGCAAGAGTTACTTAGTGATAGCGAGGATGAAGATGACGAGGAGGTTGACGATGATTACTTAAAACGATTTGATAGAGAACTAATTAATAATCATATTGAATTGTACCATCCTGAATCTAGCGTACATAATTATGACGAAGTACGGACATTATCTAGGGTTACTAAAGATAAGAATGGTGTTGTAAATGATAATAATCATAAAACACTGCCATTTCTGACTAAATTTGAAAAATCTAAAATTTTAGGACTTCGTGCGAAACAATTAGACGAAGGAGCTCAACCATTCGTTAAAGTTATGCCTAATATTGTAACTGGATATACCATAGCTAGCTTGGAACTTATTCAAAAAAAAATACCTTTTATCATTCGAAGACCGATTCCAAATGGCACTAGTGAATATTGGAAAGTGTCTGATTTAGAGATAATTATCTAGTGAATTAACATTTCCACCTATTTCCACAATTAACACACGTTACATAAGTAGTCATAGGCTCATCCGCAGAACGTGTCTGCAATTGATAATAATTACACTTGTTTGACTTACATTTTCTACACGTGAATACATCTGTATTACCTTCAGACGTAGGAGTATATTTATTTTTATCTTTCATATTTTTTTCATAAATTAACTTTTCCCATCTTTCCGGAGATAAATCTTGGTGTGTCAATCCACCAATTTCGTGTGCTTTAAACTCGACAGTTTCCAGTCGTTTAGCAATAGTAGGATCTTTTAAATTACTATACACAGACCTGAAACGGTCAACATAAATAAGAACAAAATACTGATTTTCCCATTTTTTTACAATATTTTTTGAGTTTGCAATTTGTAAAGAATTGTTGAAAATACTTTTTTCAATATTTCTACTATGTTTTGACGTCTTTAAGATACGAGTAATTACCTGACGAATATTTTCTCGAAATGCATCTGGGTTCATTATCTTTATCATTCTATAAAGTTAATAAACATAAACGAGGTTTATATCCTTTCAATTTTCTTATTTTAATCAATCGGAATAGTAATATTCTTCTTCTTCTAATTCTGACCCGCTTGACAACATTTGGGTGATATCCTCATCATCACTTTCATATTCAAGTGGATCCTTATTTGTTTCTATTTTGTTAGGAACATTTGCAAGTTGTTTGGTATTATCTTGTGTCAGATGATTATATACATCGTGCCATAAATCCGCGGTAAGATCTATAATAGAATTATTATCTACAGCGATCAACGCTAATGGTCCATAATATACGGTGTTTCCATTTAGAAATGGAAAATTGTATAAATTTTCTTGGCCGTTTTTCCCAGTAACTTTCCCCCATAGTTCAATTGTGTAACTTTTCGATATTGAATCTGAACTCCACACGTGTATATTTTCAAATCCGTCAGATTTACGGAAACCACATTTTTTATACAAACAATCTTTTGTAAGTGCTCTTGTCTTTTGCTCTTTCAATGTACCTTGTTTATCAATAACAATAAAAGAAGTTGTCATAAGTAAGTGATTATAACTGAAGTGGTTTAAATGGTTTTTAATTGTTAATTAAGTGGACTGATGACATATGTGTATATGCCGAATGTATCTGTGGAAACGTTTTATAAAATATGCAATAATCATCTTATATTAAAAGAAACGTTGTTTGAGGTAAATTTTTATAGTGGGAATGGAGTGTTTTCATTAAAGAACCACAAATTTTATAATATCACTTACACACATAAACCAATTGAAAGTATTCAACAAGATAATATTTTATTATACAAGGACCCATCCACTACATCATATAGTGAATTGTATTCACACATTCCAAATGACTTAGACGTTGTAAAAATCAAAAAATATATTTTTTATTCAAAAGAATACGATAACGTACACTATGTTACTGTATTCAAAGATGATATACTTTACGATTGTTATATAGTGGTATCTAGTAAGATTGACAATACAAGTCTTTTCAAATCAGCAGTTTCGTTTCTATCGCTTTGAACTAATATAGGTTATTAGTATGTTTGGTTGGTTGGTTAAATGGAGTATTATATCTTTAATTTTAATTTTTCTATTGCATTATCTATACTTTTTTTTTGTGGATACACTTACTGTCCCTAGAACACGAGATTTAATTCATAAACCTCTTGAACGTTATAATGAAATTTCGTTATTAACGAATAAAGAGCCTGCAGCTGATGATATGCAAAATGAGTTAAGACATTTTTTAGATAATATAAGTAAAAAAGAAAACATAAATACTACACCTATTGCATCGGAAACCGAAAATAACGATTATAGTAAATTTTAACTTAGTTAAAGATATATATTTATATGTTTATATGAGCGCTATATTAAATGAACGGTTGCCTAAAATTGAACTTTCTTATGGAAAAAAATTGCATAAGAAAGTTCACGCAGATTTTTATCAAGTAATACCAAAAGGAAAAAAATGTTTGGTATGGTATACCTATTGGAACGAACAAAATGTATGTTATTTATTACATCTAAGTAATAACGGGGATTGTATCGATTCCGTTGAAACAAAAATCACGTCTTTCGCTAACGAACTATGCTATGGTAAAGGCGCTATAATGAGCGGCGTCATGTTTCATCACCGAAACGTCCAAATAGTATCTATATTAGACCTTCACTACTATAAAGGATATGATACACAAAAATACAATTATGCTGCAAAGTTAGATTTACTTTCTTATATATTTTCTAATAATATAAACCAAAGTATATATATACCATCGCAACTTTTAGTTGCCTTACCTGTAATTACAGACAATTATAAAGAGGCATTTACTATTGCCAACGATTTACCTTATAATGTATACTCCATACAACTTATTCGCTCTAATATGAATAAATGTATAGGGGTTTTTATGTTTAATCGTAATGCTACAAATTCCCTCCCAGAAGCAAATTTTATTATTAAACCACACATAACGTGTGATATATATAGTTTGTATGTTTTATCGTCGGTAAAACCCCACGGGTATGCAGCTATTACCGATTACAAAACTAGCGTTATGATGAATACTATTTTTAGACATATTAAAGAAAATACAAATTTAGATTCTCTCGAAGAAAGTGATGAAGAAATCGATTTTGAAAATATCAATCCAGACAAATATGTAGATTTAAATGAGTCTAAAATAATGCGGTGCGTTTATATTCCACGATTCAATAAATGGAAACCTATTTCGATATGTTCTTCCGATACAAAAGTATCTTCGCTTGAAGAAATAGTGTTTATAGAGAAAAAATATAACACCAGTATATATGATAAATCACGCAAGTTTTTCAAATCCAAATAACGTTGTAGGGTCTTATAGCGGAAGCCCAGCGTCTCTAGATAATCCACCTAATTTTGCAGAATCTCCTACATTATTCTCGTCTAATAAAATTTTAATACCGGATGGTGCAGGAACAGGAACCGCGTGCAATATACAAGCTGCTTCAAGTTCGTACAATACGTTGAAAGGAGGCGGAAAAAAAAATAATAAAACTTTAAAATATATGTATGGAGGAAATAAATCACAAACATTTTCCAAATACAGAGGTGGTTTAGGGAGAAAAGGCGGCGGATACTCTTTAGGCAAGTATACCACACGTAAAGCAAAAATAGGTGGTTGTAGTAGTTGTATATCTAGCAACTATAGCCGATACTCCGCAAGCAAAGGTGGTCGAGGGGTTTCACGCAGAAAAAAAAATAAACGTTTAAAAAAAAGGAAGAAATCTGCGCGCAATAAATCTTTACAAAGAGGAGGTTGCGGTGGGTTTAGAGTAGGCAGTGTCGAACTAAACGCTGATGACTCTATGTTAGCCAATCCACCGCCGATAAGTTTGTATAAGTAAATTACAATATTTTTATCGTATATTATATTATATTATAATATAATATAATGTCTAGAAGTCAAAGTACTTTTAGTGCCGGTAATGCTGGAGCATCTACTTATATTAATCTTAATGGAAATGTAGGAGGTGGTGATAAAAAACAAGGTATTCGGTCTACCATAGGTAATCTATCTAATTTAAATTATTTAGGAACTTACGGTGACAAGAGAGATGTTGTGTTTAATATTAACCAAATTGGAGGTGTAGGGAAAGGAAAAAGCATGTTTGCATCTAACGCAGATGGTGTAAAAAAATAATGTATATATGTGTACTGTAATATTTATTATACATATTATAACATATTATAACATAACATAACATAATATAATATGTATAACCGTTGTAATTCATCTTTAGGTAATAGTACTCTCCGTACAGGAAAAGGTGTTCAATATGAAGAATCAAAAAATAACACTTCTAGTAATTGTTACGTATATTGTGCGCCATCTAATTGTATAAGCACCCAAATGAATGAAAATACTCAAGATATCGAAAAAAATACTCAAGATATCGAAAAAAATACTCAAGATATAGAAAAAAATACTCAAGATATCGCAACCCTACAAAAATCTGATAGTGTTTTTGCACCAACTGATTCGAATATACAACAGACTGTAAATGCATATTTCGGAAATGCTGATGATATGAATAATTTGATAGCTGATTATCCTGGAACAACCTATGCAGAAGTAATGGATAATTAGTAATTGGGATATTCTNAAGTAACCAATAACC
>FUWD012862191.1_pt1 | contig 32454 bp, 27 predicted proteins | sample 1063281 | NCBI WGS metagenome assembly FUWD01 (sample SAMEA79048168, study PRJEB19326) | metagenome | biome: marine | reverse complement strand
GATGAAATATTTGAAATAGTCAACCAGCTTAATCTAGCTCAAGATCTTGTTTCAAATGGCAAGGAGCAGGTCGAGCTTGCCGAAATGAACCTTCGGGCAGGCAAGAGAGCTAAGGCGTCCGCGGCATATGAGTCCTCATTGGCGCATTTCAAAACGGGTTTGAATTTACTTGGAGAAGATAATTGGCAAGACCATTACGAACTTAAGCTGGCGCTTTTTCTTGAGGCTGTTGAATCAGCTTACCTGACTACCAAATTTGATGAAATGGAGAGATTGGCTTCTATTGTTATTGAACAGGCAACGCGTCTGTTGGACAAGGTCAAAGTTTATCAAATGAAAATTATGGCGTGTATAGCCCTTAACAATAGGGTTGACGCCGTACTCACAGCCTTTCCGGTTCTAGCGCTTCTTGGAGAAAAATTTCCTAAGGATCCAGGCAAATTAACGGTATTCGCTGATTTCATGAAAACGAAATTGGTTTTGGCCAATCGTGGCATGGAAACACTGGTAGATCTCCCGGAAATGGTAGATCCAAAAAAGCTTGCGGTGATGCGGATTCTGGCCAGTGTGCTTTCCGCAACATATACCGTTGTACCAAATCTTTTTCCCATATTAGTGTTCAAAATGGTCAGGCTATCAATCAAATACGGCATTGCCCGTCAATCGGCCTTAGGGTTTTGCGCCTACGCTATGATTATCTGCACGATAATTGGAGATGTGGATTCAGGATGTAAACTGGGGGAGTTGGCTTTAAAGCTTGTAAATAGGTTAAATCTTAAAGAGGACGAGGCTAGGATAAACTTTGTCGTAAATTCGTTCATACGAATCTGGCGTGAACCCCTTCGGGCTGGACTGGCGTCCCTGCGGGACGGCTATCAGGTTGGCTTACAAGTTGGAGATTTGGAATATGCGGCGCTCTCTGGAGCGTTTTATTGCACTCAAGGGTATGCGGCCGGTAAGGAACTACCAGGACTCGAAAAGGATCTTGCCCTTTACACCAATGCGATTGGGAAACTAAAGCAGGAAACAACGAAGTATTTAGCGCAGATTTATCACCAGGGAGTCCTCAATTTGATGGGGCATTGCGAAAATAACTGTCTCCTGATCGGGAAAGCTTATAACGAGAAAGATATTTTGCCAACCATGTTCGAGCTAAACGAACGGGCTATTATTCTCTCTACATTTGTACATAAACTGATTCTTTGCTACGTTTTTCACAATTACCCAGAAGCGGTTGAAAATTCTTCCGTAGTTGAGAATTACCTGGACGGGGCCCAGGGTACTGTTCTTGTTCCTCTGGCGGCCTTTTACAGCAGTCTGTCCAGGCTTGGCCTTTTGAGTGAATCGGATGCAAAACTAAAGGATTCAATACTCAAAAAAGTAACCAGGAATCAGAAGATACTTAAGAAATGGAGTAGCGCTGCTCCAATGAATTATCTTAACAAGTTTCATCTGGTTGAGGCTGAACGAGCAAGGGTTTTGCGCCGTTATCATGAGGCGTCTGATCATTATGATATGGCCATCAAACTTGCTGGTGAAAACGAATACTTAAACGAAGAAGCCTTAGCTTTAGAGAGGGCCGCCATTTTCTACGCGTCCACCGATAAAATGATCAGCGCACGGGCTTATATGCAAGAGGCTAGATCTTGCTACTTGAAGTGGGGCGCTCTAGCCAAAGTAAGACATCTGGACGAAGTTTATCCAAATCTGCTTGTGAAGAACTCTTTATCGCAGGTGGGTAAGTCCCAAATTTCCGCTGTTTACCCTGATTCTCCTGCAAGCGCGCCGGAGGGAATGCTCGACATGGCCGCTGTGCTTAGGGCCTCGCAAGCTTTGTCGGGTGAGATCGTCCTCAACGTTTTGCTCAAGAGGCTTATGAGCTTACTGATTGAAACTGCGGGCGCCGAAAAGGGTTTGCTGATTCTGACAAAGAACAACTCTCTCGTTATAGAAGCCACGACCAGCATAACCAAGGGAGAAGAATTTGAACTTAGCGCGATTCGAATAGAGGACAGCGAAGAATTATCCCTGGCTGTTGTGAATTATGTCGCCAGAACAAAAGAACCCGTTATTTTAGACGATGCCGCGACGGCAAACGCATTTGTTAACGATGATTATATGGCTTAGAAAGCGACCCAGGTCTGTTTTTTGTCTCCCAATAATGCGCAGAGGCCAACTGTCCGGAATCCTGTACATGGAGAACAACCAGACTATAGGCGCATTCACACCCGAGCGAGTCGAAGTCATGGGGGTCCTGTCGGCGCAAGCGGCGATATCTATTGAGAATGCGTTACTTTACAAGAACTTGGAAGAATCAGCGGTCAAATACCGGTCCCTGTTTGAAAACGCTCAGGAGACGATTTTCATAGTTCAGGACGGCAGTATCAAATTTTCAAATCCCAGAACCTCAGATCTGACCGGTTATTCATCCGCGGAGCTATCATCTCTACCATTTACACACTTTATTCATCCTGATGATCAAGATTTAGTGTCTGAACAAAACTTTAAGGGGCTAACAGAAGAGTCCGCTTCCAATGTCTACCCCTTTAGAATTGTTAGAAAAGATGGCGCCACACTTTGGGTGCAGATCAACTCTGTTCTGGTCAATTGGGAAGGCTGCCCCGCGACCTTGAATTTCTTGACCGACATCACAGAACTCAAGAAAGCCGCTGATCTCAACATCCGTACAGAAAGACTGAAAGCCACTGGAGAGCTTGCAGCGGGAGTGGCCCATAATTTCAACAATGTGCTACAGATAATAATGGCGGGTGTGGAAATGGCGCTAATCGATTTGGAGTCCGGAAATACTTCAAGGATCAAGAATTATCTGGAGCAGATTCGAGATTCTTCAAAATTTGGCTCAGAGACGGTGAAACGTCTCCAGAGTTTTGCCAGGATTCGAACCGAAGGAGAGTTTTCAGATAGTAAACAGTTCGATCTATCTCAACTGGTCAAACAAGTTTCAGAGATCGGCAAGCCATGGTGGAAAACCAACCTCGAAAGAGATGGAATACAGGTGGATTTAAAACTGGATCTTGAGGATGGTTGTTATGTATTTGGCAAGGAAAGCGAATTGTTTGAGGTCTTGATAAATCTCATCAAGAATGCTTGGGAGGCCATGCCTAATGGTGGAGACATCAGAATTAAGACAACCATAATCGAGGACCACGCTATTCTGGAAATAAGCGATGCCGGAATTGGAGTTTCTTCTGAGGACATGAAAAGATTATTCGAGCCCTTCTGGAGCACAAAAGGGACCGCTGGAACCGGTTTGGGACTGGCTGCCAGTCATGGCATTGTGAGTAGTCATGGGGGCACAATTACGGCGGCAAGCAAACATGGAGAAGGAACCACGTTTACAATAAAGCTGCCCATTGTTTGTGGTTCACATGATGAGACGACGTCATCACATCTGCCAACGGACCTTGACTTGAATCTTAAGATACTTATCGTGGATGACACACCTCCGCTGGTAACGCTTCTACACGATCTACTCACAACGTACAATCAAAGCGTAATTGATGCGCATTCGGGGAAAGCTGCGCTGGATCTGTTTCGACATAATGAATTTGACCTGGTTATTTGTGATCTGGGGATGCCGGAAATTAACGGCTGGGAAGTTGCTAAGACGGTGAAAATGATTTGCGAGGCAAAGCAAGTTTCCAAAACGCCATTTTTGCTTTTAACCGGATGGGGCGGACAGTCATTGGATCCGGACAAGATCGTCGAATCCGGCATCGATGGAGTACTCGAAAAACCAATTGATGTTCCCAAGCTTTTCAAGGTGATCCGAAAAGTTATGAACAAGCGCTTAGGGGCTATTCCAAATGATGACTGAATCCGACAACAGCTATTTTGAACGGTCTTACCATCAAGTCCTCAACTTGTTGGAACGCCATAACCTGCTCAAAGAAAGGCTTCCGTTTACAAAAGGTTTGCTGGAAGAAGCAGTGTTTTTCGCTTACAAAATGAGGCTAATCCCACAGGGCGAAGTGAAGAAACACCTCCAACTGGATCGTCAGGAACTGCGCCGGAAAATCAACGAATGGAATAGTGGTGACGAAGGTAACTGTTCATGTCGTCTGGCCAGAAATCCTTTTATTGAGCAAGGGGAATGACCGCCAGATCAAACGACCCGGAGCCTTTATTAGTGGGCTGGAAACCGCCGTTAAACATGTCCGCTCCTGGTTTCCAATAATTCTAAAAAGCTTTCAATCTGTTTTTCCAAATTTTCAAACGAATACAGCCTGGTATCATTTTGATCGGCCTCAAAAATTACCCCGGGTATTCCAGTTCTTTTTGTGATAGTGTCCCTTAGCGCGAATACATCCTGCGAAATCCACTTGCAGCTTCGATTTGAATGAAACAAAAAACCGTCAACCCTGTAACGACGGGCTAGTTCAATATATTTTTCGACCCTGTAATCAAAATTTAAATTGAAGGTATACAAATATTGTCGGGTCCAGTCCGATAATGGATCCTGCTCATTGACAGCAAGCTGACTCCATGCCCACGTATAGATGGAAGTGACAACTGACGCCCTGCGTTCAGCAAGAAAACCTGAAAGTTTGCTTAAATCAGACCAAATAGGTAAGTTGTCCCAGAATAATCTGAACTTTTCATTATCTACCGCCGGTATCTTCATGGCGACGCGTTCTTCCAGCTCTTGAACGAGATTTCCATAAAAATTTACCGCGGTTTCAGTCCCTCTCTGTGAAACAATAGGAAACATTGAAACAAACTGGTCAAAAACCGTCATTGGAGCGGGAATCTGTTCTCCCATTATGAGCATTTTTGTCCAGAGTTCAGACGCCTGTTTGGAGAGATTCATGACTTCTTTGAATTTTGCTTCATCCAGACTTTTGCCTGAGATGCTTTCAAGGGTTTTTATTAATCCTTCCAATTGATGCCTGACGTAAGTTTCAGCGGCGACATCCTCCTCACCATTTCCGGAATGAGGTATGTCTATTAGGACCATCGGCGCGTTGTATTTTCTGCTTAAAACTTCAAACCATTTTGTGAGTGTTCCACATTGGCAGTTTATTACGAGAATTAAGTCAGGTTTGGGCAAACCCCAGGTAGGACTCATACCGAGTTTAATCGATCCGATGTCACACCTGGCGTAAGAACAGAGATCCATGACATAACCCATTCCCTCAGCGGCAGACGACAATTCCGTCGTCATTTTTCGGGCCCCAATTATTGCCGCATGGTTTTCAGGATAAACAGGGAACATGTCCATGGCGTAAATGAGTTCTACTGGAGTAAAAACATTACAATACACTACCGGTTTATGGTCGTTAGGGGCCATATGCGCGGCAGTAAAATAATCCATTGTAATTTTCTTAATTTTCTTGAGGGCCTTAATTGGTTCCATCTTTAAGCCTTGTTAGTATAATTTGTCTGGGCTTTATGACGATTGAGTTCTAGATCTGTTGGCAATAACAATGGAAATTTCCATGGGATTTGACTGATATTAAGGTAAATCGTCCGACAAAATCTCTTTAAATGCCTCTAGCCTCAGTCTAATCTGACTGAGCGAAGTTCCACGGCTGGAAGTTTCGAGCACGAGACTTGGGATTGATTTTTCCTTCAAGCCTAATATCATGTCTGGAGTATCAAAAGCTGCGGCCTCACAAAATTTGGGATTCAGGAAAACAACTCCGTGGGCGTTGCTATTCTCAACTCTGGTTAGAAAGTCGCCTATCATTTGCTCGGGGTCTACATGGTAACCCGTATATGGGATCAAGGACATGTGCCGATCCACAAGCGCCTGTAACAGATCCTTTTGAATTATCGGATCTATTGCTACAGATCTTTTGCCTGTGACTATTTCGTCACCCACGAGAGTAAAACCGTATTCGTCGAACAGGTCAGTGACTTCTAATGGATCCCAAACTTTTCCTTTAACATAGATTCTGGAACGACCCGTCCCGGTTTCTTCCATTACATTCCACGGCAAACGCTCCAACAAAGTTAGATGTTCTTCTCTTGGAATCCTAAAAGCTGATTCAAACAGGGAAATAACGCGACTAGCGGTCCAGGACGATGGAGACATCTCCATCATATGATAAGCCGAACGCAACTGATTTCTGCTATTATTATAAATCAAAATACTCGAACCAAGGGTTTCATCAACGATTTTCTCCCCGGTGATTTCCTCGAGCCATTTCGAAATACGTAGATATTCTTCTTTAAGATATTGATTTGCATTTGAATCCCCGATCTTTTTGGGAAGTCGAAGAAATTCACAGGGAGAATCGGGAAACAAGTTTTTCCAAAGATGATACAAATTCCTTGTCGTATCACAAACATAGGGGATGATCATCCCATCCAGAACATTAAGTTCGCCATTGAGCCGCAGCTCCAAAGCCCCCATTGCGTGGCTGCAGGAATAGCCTGGAATATGGGCCTGGGCGAGACTTATGGGAATTCCAGCCCCTGCTATCGCAACTGGTATGGCTCCCGCGGCGTGGATAAGTTCTTCAGGGACATCAGGAAGTATGTGGCCAATAATTTTTTTCCCTGTTTTGGCTTTTATGTCTTTTATTTTAGACCATGGGTCTCGAATAATTTCAGCAAACGCTGCCCAAGGATCTGATTTATTCATAGCCCCTTTGCCTTCCGATATTTGATTGTTAATATCTGCATTACTCTCGTAGTGAAATTAAGATATTGGTGAAGGGTTGCTTGCCCTGACGCATCATTTAAAATAAACTTCCCGGCTAAGTGTCTATCAAGGAGGGACGTTTTGGAATCAATTCCTTTCTTACATGCAAACAAAATATTTACCATCACATTCGAGGAAGATCTAACCTTTGTTATAGTCAGATCCATTCTGGATCAATTACTTGATAGAAACGCGTTTGGCTCGGATGTCCAACAATGCGAGGAGTCCTACTACCTTAACTGTGACACGGAAGGATTCAAAGTCTGGGTAGTGGACATGGAGGTGATTGTCCAGCGAGAAAAGCTCTTGTAAAACCCTCGATCAGAAATTCTCTCTGAGGTTTTAGCTCACCCCTGAGAAAGCAACTGAGATATTTTGGTCTTAACAAAATCAGCGTCAGGAGATTCCGGAAAAACTTTCAAATACTGTTTATAAGCTTGCGCCGCTTCTTTTTTCTTGTCCATCATTTCATATATGCGAGCAATTGAAGAATACGCTTCACGTCTGTAAGGTGAGTTGACGTCCTTCGAAAGCTGTTCAAAACTATTCATAGCCTTTTCAAAATCTTTGAGCGCCATATATGATTGAGCTATGTTGTAAAGAGCAAGCGGGCCAAGAGCTTTTCCAGCCAATCCCGATGATTGAAATCTGTTGTACCGTTCCAAAGCCTCTTTGAAGGCGCCTTTGTTGTAAAGAATATGAGCGGAATAGAGAAGAGCTATTTCTCCAGCGGGCAGGTCTCCGTAATCTTGGGATATTTTGTTCAGGGAATCTAGAACTTTATCCTGTTCAACAACCTTTTTGTCATCCGTCAGGTTGGATGTATTGCTATAGTTCCTGAGCGCTAATTCCAGCATTTCATGGCTGGTATTCTGCCTATGGCTACGGTAAGCAAAATAACCCAGTGTCAACAGTCCGACTAATGCAAGAATGGCTATTCCGATGACAACTGAACGATAATTGCTACGTGCAAATTCGACAGCTATCGTTGACCAGGTGATAAACTCATCAGGTTCTTTAAGCAGTTCTTTTCTCTTGGGCTTTTTTTCGGCCACAATGCACCTCATGACTGAGCCCGATTCAAAGTCAGGGCCACACAAATTAGCCTTAATGGATAACTGATATAGCCATTGAAGTCAATGTAAACGGATCACCGGCAAGAGACTATTCTCAAGAAACAGCTCGATAGCAAGATAACTGAAACAGCCTGAACTCCGGAACTGAAGTTAAAGCTATGGATTGGTGTGTCCTGATGCCTGCGCTTTTTTTATCGACAATGATGTGATAGTTTTTCAAAATTATACTAAACCTTGGATGGAGACAAATTTTTTTGCAAACTTTCCCGCAAAGCGTTTTTTCCGAAGCCCTAAAGTTTTTGTGTCGGTCAAGTGAAAACGGTGGGATTTATGGTCTAAAAGGTTCCGCCGCCGCCTTTTTTATTGCCATGGCTGTTAAGAGAAGCTCCAATAAAATTTTATGGGTTCATCCTGACGATGATTCGGCTTCAATGTCGGCAAGCAATCTTTCTTTTTATCTCGGATTGGACGAGAAGAATTCAAACAGCGTAGATTTTCCAATTGTTCACTACCCGGAGACGCTCTCGATTCCTTATTCATTGGCTGGGTTCGAATCAGAAATTTGGACGGAAAGGATGTCATGCCTTTCTCGATTAAGATCACAAAAAGTTCCGAAGATAATCACAATAAGCATTCCATCGTTGTGTCGAAAAATAATTCCTCGGGTAGAATTTGACTCTTTGAGTCATAATCTTTGCGTAGGTCAGGAAATAGACAGGGATTCCATCTGCTTCAACTTGGTTAACGGTGGCTATTCCCGTGCTCCACTCGTTGAAGATGTGGGAGATTTTGCCGCAAGAGGTTCAATTCTCGACATCTATTCTCCCTTATATACAAATCCGGTAAGAATTGAGCAGATGGGCGATGTAATTGAATCCATGCGTTTTTTGATCCCTCAAATCAGCGTTCATTGGGTTGGGTATCAGAGATAATGATTTGTCCGGTTAAAATGTCTCCACACAGTGATTTGGATTTGGAGAAAGGGCTTGAAAAAATTGTGCAGGTTTGTGAATCCCGTGGAGTTGAAAAACGTATTCGTCAAGGATTGTTAGATGATTTTCGTCATCGGATACGATTTCCGGGATCGGAACTATATTTACCTTATTTCGAAGAACATCTGGAAACATTTCTAAACTATCTCCCGGCCGAAACAGTGGTCATAGTCCCGGATCAAGAAACTACCAGGCGCTCTTTTGAAGATCACGAACAGGAAGTGTTCCACGGATACCAATCTGCCACCCTGGATGGTCTTCCAGTCCCGGAGCCATCTTCCCTATATGTTTCAAAAGAGTCTTTTAACAGACTGTTTGACGCGTTCAGGAGGGTAGTGCTAGCTGATCTGCAAATGGAGGATGAAAGAACCAAGAGTTTTAGAATCCCATGCGCATCCAATGTTGATATAAGACCGGCATTGTTCAAGCAAAAGGCATATGACCGGGCAATGTCCAGCCTAGTGCAAATGATGGGAGATTGGCGAGATTTGGGCAGCGAAGTTTACATAATCAGCCATACCGAAGGACAGGCTCAGCGACTTCTGAAACTTCTGGAACCATACAATCTCAAGTTGAATTATCTGGGGACCGGTTTTCAATTACCCACTTTCGAATCAACTGTAGCGCCAGGAATTTATCTTTCCATCGGACCACTTAACTCTGGTTTCAGAATTGAAGAAATAGGAATGGTAGCTCTCACTGAAGAAGAAATCTTTGGGCCGAGAGTGAGGGCTACTTTGAGAAAACACCCCAAAGGAGCCTTCCTTTCTTCATTGACGGATCTTTTGGAGGGAGAAGCGGTCGTTCATGAAAATTATGGAATCGGCATTTTCAGAGGATTGACGCGCAAAGAATTCGAAGGAGTGACCGGTGAAGTCATGGTCATTGAATATGCGGGAGGTGACATACTTTATCATCCCGTGGAGAGACTTCAATCTATTCAGAAATTCGTATCAGGATCGGAATCTCCTCCGCATCTGGATAGACTTGGAACCAAGGGCTGGGAAAAGACCAAGGCCAAAATCAAGAAGTCAATTCGTGAAATGGCAAAGGAATTGCTTGAGATTTTTGCACACAGACAACTTTCGTCCAGACCTCCTTATTCTCCTAAGGACCAGAACTTTGATGAATTTGAAGCTTCATTCGAATTTGAAGAAACCCCAGACCAGTCTAAAGCAATTCAAGAAGTCATGGAATCGCTGGATTCAGATCGTCCAATGGACAGACTAATATGTGGGGATGTGGGTTATGGAAAAACTGAAATAGCTATAAGGGCAGCTTTTAGAGTGATGATGGACGGAAAGCAGGTAGCCATTCTAGTGCCCACTACTGTGCTGGCTCAACAGCATTTCGATACTTTCTCACGTCGATTTGCCAACTATCCTGTCAACATAGAAATGATATCCCGGTTTAGAACCTCGACCGAACAAAAAGATATTTTGATAAAACTGGAGCAAGGCAAAGTAGATTTGATCATTGGCACACACCGGCTGCTCCAGAAAGACGTAAAATTCAAGGACCTTGGTTTATTGGTTCTTGACGAAGAACAGAGATTCGGAGTTACACATAAGGAAAAAATCAAGAAATATAAAACTCATGTGGATGTTCTTACTCTTACCGCCACACCTATACCCAGAACCCTGAACATGTCTCTGACAGGAATAAGAGACATGTCTGTAATTGAAACTCCTCCTGCCAATCGTCAAGCTGTACGAACCCACATTCTGAAACAGTCTGATGATGTTGTAAGAGAAGCGATAGTCAAGGAATTGAATCGGGGAGGGCAAGTTTTTTACTTGCATAACAGGGTTCAAACCATTTATCAGCGCTCTTCGAAATTGCAAAAGCTGGTTCCAGAGGCCAGAATAGGAGTGGCTCACGGCCAGCAGTCTGATGGTGATCTGGAAAGAGTGATGTTGGACTTTGTTACCGGAGCTATAAATGTTCTGGTTTGTACAAGCATAATCGAATCAGGGTTGGACATACCCAGGTCCAACACCATTATCATAGAGAGAGCCGACACTTTTGGACTTGCCGATCTGTATCAGTTGAGGGGCCGTGTTGGAAGATCTAATGTTCGAGCATACGCCTATTTGTTGACTCCACCCGAAACTCTGATAACCTCTGACGCGGTGAAGAGACTGGCCGTGATACAAGAGTATTCTGAACTGGGACAGGGTTTTAAGGTTGCGATGAGAGACATGGAGATACGCGGAGCGGGCAATATCCTTGGAGCTTCGCAATCAGGTCATGTCAACCAGGTTGGTTATGAGATGTACATCCAACTTCTGGAAGAAGCGGTTCATGAAATAAAAGGCGAGCCACCCGAAGAAAGAATTGATCCGGAAATTCATCTCAAAATAGAGGCGTTCATTCCAGAAAATTATATTCCTGATGTAAACCAGAGAATGAATTTCTACAAAAGGTTATCAAGAGCTTCCAGTCAGTCTGAAATTGAAGGAATAGAGGAAGAGATAGTTGATCTGTATGGCAGAACGCCGGAACAGGTAAACGCTTTGTTCGGTATAATGAGACTCAGATTGGTAATGAAGGAAATCAGAGTTTCTAAACTGGATTATGTCAAAGGAAGCTTGATGATTTCTTTTGATCAATCAACAACCATAACGCCAGGCTCTCTCATAAAATGGGTTCAAGAGGAACCTGACGCAAGCCTCGCTCCCGGAGACAAACTAATTTATCAAATAGGTTTAATTGATTCTACAAGAAGAGCAAATGCCTGCCTCAAGATTCTGTCAGAATTGCTCAACTTGACAAAGGATGAGAAAATAGACGAAACATCTTTAAATAGAAGTTCCCTGGAACCACAGGTAAAATACAAACTGTTCAAGAAAAAAGTGTTTTCTAACAATTAAAGATCCACTAAACATGAATACGATTGAAACTCAAACCGTAGCTGGATGAAGTAAATGAAATCTAAATTTGTTTTTTCAGTCCTTCTTTTTTGCATCATGGTTATCCCCGTTTTTGAAGGAAATGCCCTACCTGCCAATTACAGTGATAGAATAGCGGCTATTGTAAATTCTGATGTGATTCTGGAGTCTGATGTCAAGAAGCAAAAACAGCCATTAATTAGAAACCTGATGAATTTACCTTTGGGCATAGTTCCTCCAGGAAAGTGGCCCACTGAGCGAGAAATTCTCGATGAACTTATAGTAATTCATTTGTTGGAACAAGAAGCGGCTAGATTAGGTATAAAGCTTGACGATAAAGCGGTTGAGTCGAGTATAGAATCTATAAAGAAACGCAACAACCTTTCTGATGAGCAATTTGTTCTTTTCCTTGCTTCCAACGGTCTGAGCAATAACGATTACAAACAACTTATGATACGACAATTTCGACTCACAAAACTTATTGATTCGGAAGTCACGCGCAAAACCCCTATAAGTGAAGAAGACGCTCAAAAATACTTCAAGAAACATCAGTCAGAGATCAATGAGGAATATACCAAGTTGCTGGAAAGCATGGCGCCTCCGCAACCTCCAGAGCAGGAAGCAACCCCTAACATACCAACTCACGATGAAATCTATCTCGGAGGAAAGATTAGACTTCGCCAAATAACCCTCAAATTACCTAAGGGGAAAAAAGGTAAAGATCTTGAGCAGGTTATGAACACAGCCAAGAAAATCTACAGAGATTCCCAGACTGGCGCGGATTTTGGGAAACTGGCCAAACAATACTCTCAGGATCCTCTGGCCAAGAGCGGTGGTGATCTTGGATTTATGGATTACAAAGATATGGTTCCACCACTACAAAAAATGGTTCAGCGCATGAAAGTCGGAGATGTAACTCCGCCTCTTCAATCGGCGGATTCGGTTATTATGTTTTACCTGGATGACGCAAAGAACCGTAAGGAAAAAAGTATTCCTATACCCGAAAAGACCCGAAAGGAATTGGAAAAACGCTGGAAACAGGAACAGGAAAAGAGGGCTGCGGCAAAAAAGGCTCAGTCAGACCAAAGGCGGGAACAGGAAAATAGCAAGGCGGATTCAAATCAGTCTAATTCTGAACCAGTAAAATCGCTTGGGATTTTGAATCCCGAAGAGGCAAAAGAATATCAGAAAGTTCGTAACAAAGTTATCGCAATCCTTAGAACCGAATTGATACAATCCCGGATGAAAGAATGGATTGATGAGTTAAAACGTAATTCAATAATTGAGGTTAAATTGTGAAAAGATTATTAGAAATATTATTTGACAGCATACTGTTTAAGGACTTGTCATGTGATACAGTTCCAGAGCTAACATCTTAATAGTAATCAACCTTTTCTTATCAGTTTATATATTCCTGGATCTAAAATATGTTCCTTAACTTTATAGCGTCGAAAATTTCCAAAGACCTGGCCATAGATCTGGGGACAGCTAACAGCCTGGTTTACTGTAGAGGGGTGGGGATAGTCGTCGATGAACCTTCTGTTGTGGCCATACGCAAGAAAGACAAAAGGAGTTCAGAGGTCTGGGTTGGCGGCGACGCCAAAAAAATGATTGGACGAGTTCCAGAATCAATCGAAGTATATAAGCCTTTAAAAGATGGGGTGATATCAAATTTTGAGATTGCCAGCCTCATGCTCAAATTTTTTATTAATAAGGCGCATAAAAGAAAGGCCTTTGTTCGTCCGAGAGTAATCATATCAGTTCCGTCCGGCGTGACTCCTGTAGAGCGAAGAGCTGTTAGAGACGCAACTTTGAATGCGGGAGCTGGAGAAGTTTTTATCGTGGAAGAAGCAATGGCTGCCGCCATGGGCGCAGGACTGCCGGTAACTGAACCCATGAGCAACATGATTGTGGATATCGGCGGTGGCACTACGGAGGTTGCCATCATCAGCCTTACAGGAGTTGTCTACAGCAATTCCATCAAAGTCGCAGGCGACAAACTGGATGTTGATATCTTAAATTTCGTAAGAAAAAACTATAGTATCGCCATTGGCCTATCCACGGCTGAACAAATCAAATTGTTGGTGGGCCGGGCATATATGGAAAACGATGAGGATGATGAAATTGATGTGAAGGGCCGCGATCTGATGGATGGAATACCAAAAACCATAACTATCAATTCAAGCGAAATTACTCTGGCTATAATGGATTCAGTCAATACAATTGTAGACAGTATTAAATCCGCCCTCGAACAATGTCCTCCCGAACTGGCTGCGGACATAATCGACACGGGAATAGTCCTGACTGGCGGAGGCGCCTTACTGAAAAATCTCGATCTGAGAGTTCGACAGGAAATAGGAGTTCCTGTCGTGGTGCCTGAAAACCCTCTAACCACTGTGGTCAACGGGGCCGGCATGATGCTTGATGACATTGAGTTGCTGCGAGAGATCTGCAACAATTAACGAAAGATGTCATTTATTCTTAAATCAAGTTGAAAGAGCCTCATTTCCTGAATGTATATTGAGTTCTTGCGCGGGAGTTTTAGCTAATAATTCTTTAGCTTTTCGAACCTCTTCTATTGTTCCATGAGCAATCAATAAAAATCTTTCCGCTTTGAGTTGGGTTTCATATTTGACAATACTGTCTTTAGGAATCCCTACACTGTACAATCCTGCCCCTAAGGCGCTTAAACCTCCCACTACCACAGATCCCTCGAGAGCCGCAATTATCCAGCTCACCAGTGGTCCAGCTACAGCAACCGGTCCTATACCCGGAATAAAGAAAAAGGCGGACCCAAAAAGAAGCCCCCAAAGTCCACCCCAGAATGATCCTAATTTGCCCCATGCCTTCATTCTGTCACCGACCGAATAATAACCGACTACATGCTCTTCCGTATGATAATCCTTTCCGACGATGGAGAGCTTTTTCATAGCGAATCCAGCTTTCTGCAATTCCCTGACTGACTGTTCAGCATCAGAATGGCTCTTGTAGACGCCAACAACAGAATTCTTATCGTCCATCTCCAACCTCCATTTTGTCTGAAATCGAGCTTTCTGGTTATCCATTTAGAAAAAACCCCACTGGAACAAGTCGTTGATAAGAATTGGACTGCAAATACTAAAAATTATCATCAGGTTTCACGAATTATTATGGCGTTATCCGGACATTCCACCACACAGGCTTCGCATCCGTTGCAAAACATGTAATTTACGACTTCTACATCTGATTCCTTAATTTCAAATACATCCTTGGGACATATATTAACGCAAAAATAACATTTCGTGCATCTATTTCGGTCAATACTTGGCAAATACATAATATTCAACCTCTTAAAGCAATATGGCTCTTTCGTAAATTGTTCTCAGAGTCGTTTTGCTTATGCCATGATCTACAACATCCCATGGAAAAACCTCTTCACGATCTCGTAACCTCTCAGAAAAAACCTGGCATTGAGATGCGAAGCTGAAAAAGATGAAATGTCAAGTTTACCTCCCCTTGCCGCTTCGAGGAGGCTACTGGAAATTCTACGATCTGCACGGCTTAGAATTGCTTGAACCTCAGAACTCCTGAGGGACTCGTGCCTGACCACGACGTTTTTCAGTTTGCATAGTCCATTTTCGATAATTTTTTTCCGAATTTCCCATTGCTTTTTTGGTAAAGCCGCTGACCACTGAAAAGGAGTCCACGGTTTGGGAATAAAGGCGTTCACCTGAACTCCTATTCTACCTATTCGTCCCTTTGAACGAGAAGCGTTCACAAATATTTGCCTGGCATTCTTAACAAATTCTACAATCTCCTGTACATCTTCTTCCGTCTCAGTGGGAAGTCCAATCATAAAATAAAACCTGATATTAGGCGTCCCAGCAGCTACCAGCTTATCGATCAATTCAAAAAAACGCTCGTTCGGTATCTGTTTCCCGATCACTTTTTTCAAACGTTTTGAGGCTACCTCAGGGGCCAGCGTGGCCGTTTTTTGTCCAGACTTCACAATTAATTCTATAATTTCATCATTTAAACCTTCGGGTCTTATGGAAGAAAGTGAAAAAATTCCGCCTCTATTAATAATATCACTTAAAATTATATTTAGTTCTGGATGAGACGCTAAATCCGACCCGATAAGACCTATGGTTTTCTTGTCGGTTATGGCTTGATCTACAGTGTCACGAAATCTGAGATATTTGAAATGTCTTACCGGTCTGTGAATCCAGCCTCCGGAACAAAATCTGCAACCTCTACCGCATCCACGATTGATTTCCACCAAACATGAATTCCTGAACTGGGTCTGCTGATCATGAACCATGGCAAACGGAGGTGTCTCTTTGGTCGAAAGCCTTTTAGTCGCTGTCACCCTGTCAGGAAACCCCTGGTCGGGTCTTATTTCCAGCAATCCCCCGTCTTCCCCGTAATTGAAGCCGTATGCTTCAGGAACATATATCCCATTGATATTGCGAAAACTGTTGTAAAATCCCTCACGATCATGAGCTGCTATTCTTGATTTCTTAAATTCCAGAATCATGGACCACAGGCCACCAGGTTCATCAATGTCTCCGACAATTTCCCCTATGAAGACTAAATCCAGGAAATCCGCCAGGGGTTCAGGGTTCAGAGAAACTGAAACCCCTCCCGCCAAAATCAAAGGATCCCCCCGGCCTCTATCGATTCTTAGAGGTTTTATCCCTGAGTCAATCAAGATTTTGGGAACCATCCAGTAGTCGTTTTCAAAAGGGATGCTAAATGCAATAACAGGGAAATTTTTAAGAGGGATATTATCTTCTTCAGAAACAGGAATATTATGCTCGGAAGGATTTTTTAAAAAAGATTCAGCGACAAAAAAACGTTGGGGAGAAAAAACATCTGATCCCTGAAGTTGGTTGAACAAGAATTGAAAGCCTAAGTTACTTAGCCCAACTTTCCGGGTATTTGGATAAACCAGGGCTATAGGTAAAGGGAAACCGGAATTTCTTGATACGGATCTTTTGTTGTGTCTTTCCCTCATGTAGAAATGGAAAACAGTTCAAACCAGAAGAAATTTGTTGATGAAATATTTTGTCATCGCCAGGGGAAACAGGCTTCCCCTGACTAAATGAAAACTATTCAGCATGTTTGCGTAAGAATGTTGGAATATCAAGATCCTCTTCAGACTCGACAGATAGGTCATCAACAAGATTTAAATGACGACTGATCTTTTCTCTCTGGCTCTTTCTAATAAAAGCGGGAATTTGAGAATCTTTGGGCTCTCCTGGGATTACGGTTCGGGCTATAGGTCTATCTATCTTGCCTTCATCGCCAATTTGGAGATGATTCTTGGCAAATATCAGGGAATCATTATTATCTGCAAATCCTGCTTCGCTTCTAGCGAATCCTGTAGCAATAACAGTCACATTTACAGCATCACCCATGTCCTCATCTATAACAGCGCCAAATATAATGTTGGCTTCATCATGCGCTTCATTTTGAATTATTGATACGGCGTCGTTAATTTCTGTTAAAGAAATATTTGAGGATCCGGTTATATTTATCAAAACGCCTTTTGCCCCTGACATTGAAATGTCTTCAAGAAGAGGACTGTTAATAGCCAACCGAGTAGCCTCTTCCATACGCCCTTCGCCATTGGCTGATCCTGTTCCCATCAATGCCACGCCTTTTTCCTGCATTATGGTTTTGACATCAGCAAAATCAAGATTAATCAAACCATTGATGGTGACGAGATCTGAGATTCCCCTGACTCCCTGCATCAATACATCGTCAGCTCTTCTGAAGCCTTCCAGGAAAGAAATGTCTTTCTTGAGTGACAGTAGGCGCTGGTTTGGAATAATGATCAGAGTGTCAACTTCCTTTCGGAGAGTTTCTATACCTTCCTCGGCCTGTCGCATTCTCCTTTTCCCTTCAAACAGGAAAGGTTTCGTGACGACAGCCACTGTAAGAGCGCCGACTTCTTGCCTCGCTATTCTTGCTATTATCGGCGCAGCGCCCGTCCCTGTTCCTCCGCCTAAACCCGTGGTTATGAAGACCATATCAGAACCGTCCAGGGCGTCCCTAATTCCTTCATAATCTTCATTAGCGGCTATTCTTCCAATTTCAGGGTCAGCGCCAGCGCCCAGTCCTCTGGTTTGCTGTTTGCCAATCTGCAATTTTAGCGGAGCCAGGTTGTGCTGGAGAGCTTGAGCGTCGGTATTCGCAGCAAGGAACTCCACCCCACTTAAACCGGCGCGTATCATATTGTTAACAGCATTTCCGCCGCCGCCTCCAACTCCAACTACCCTGATCAATGCGCTACGGTTAGATTCAATTTCAAAATCCAGCATAAGCCGGGCCTCCTGTAGTTAAAATCAACCAAGCCCTTCCCAAAACCTTAACCATCAACCTAAATCATTCGTGACGTGTTTTATCCTGTTTGCCTTAGGCTAGAACCCCGGTCAGGCCACACTCTTTACCGAGACTCGCATACCACGGCTGAGACATTTTCGCCACAAAATTAATCTCTTCAAATCTAAAAAGCTTCTGTGAACCACCTTTTCATCCGTTCATAGACACGATTAACTTTGCTGGATTCATAAGCCGAGCTTAGATCAGCGCAATCATGTCTGGTTCCCCACAGAGCAAGACCGACTCCGGTGGCGTAAACCGGAGAGTTCACAACATCTACCAGACCGCTCACCCCGACGGGGTAGCCCAATCTGACAGGCATGTCAAAAATTTGTTCGGCAAGTTCAACAACACCCTGAATAGCGACACTTCCTCCGGTAAGCACTATGCCGGACGCCACCGAATGAAGAATATTGTATTTCTCCATTTCCCTCTTGGCCAGACCGAGAATTTCCTCTAAGCGAGGCTCAGTAATTTCAGCCAGAACAGATTTCGCCAATACTCTGGGCTGGCGACCTCCCACTCCAGGCACATGAATGGTCTCGTCCCTATTAACTAGATTGGCTAAAGCGCAACCGTATCTTTTCTTTATTTTCTCAGCCTCACCTGTGGGAGTTCTTAGACCCACCGCAATATCATTTGTCAGTTGATCTCCTCCCACGGCAATGACTGCGGTGTGCTGTATTGCTCCTTCAATGAAGACTGCGAGGTCCGTGGTTCCCCCTCCGATGTCAATTAATGCTACTCCAAGCTCCTTTTCATCAGGGGACAGAACCGCTTCGGCTGCCGCCATTTGTTGCAAGACCAAGTCATTAACCGTCAAACCACTCCTGTGAGCGCATCTGATTATATTTTGAGCAGCGGACACAGCGCCGGTTATTATATGTACCTTAGCTTCCAGACGGACTCCAGCCATACCAACAGGTTCTCTTATCCCTCCCTGATCATCAACTACGAATTCCTGAGGCAAGATATGGATTACTTCTCTGTCGAGAGGGATGGCTACAGCTCTGGCTGCGTCAATGACACGGGCGACCTCATTTGTGGTCACTTCGCGGTTTTTTATTGCTATAACGCCGTGGGAATTGATTCCCTTAATGTGTCCTCCCGATATTCCTGCGAAGACACTTTCCGAACGTCTTCCAGCCATAAGTTCGGCGTCGTCAATAGCTTTTTTTATGCTTGATACAGTGAGGTCGATGTTAACAACAACGCCGCGTCTTAAACCTCGAGACGGAGATGTTCCTACTCCAATAATGTCTACTACGCCGTCAGCGTTTAATTCTCCAATTATGGCGCAAATTTTTGTTGTTCCGACATCGAGTCCGCAAACGATACCATCGCTTCTTGACATTTTTTACCCCTGCAGAAGCGGATCTTCAGAGGATCGAACAATCGCTCGATCTTCAAAATCCAGATTAATTATGTGAGCCTTATGCCACTGTCCCCTGTCCGTGAGAAACTTTTTTAGACGATCAAATCTTGATAATCTTGATTCAAAATCATTATGCCCGAGAATGATTATTTGGCCGGATTTCATTCTTAGGGTCAGTCCTTCATCTGAGCTGATATTGATTTCTCTAACGTCGGCGGAGCTAAGTCCGGAATCTATGCGATCAAGAAGTTCCGTCAAAATGAGCCCGGATTTTAGGGATTTCTGGATCTCTCCAGGGTGTAATCTCAGATCGTCAGATTGAACGCCGGTAAACAAAGGAAGATCTGTAGGATCACCTGGCAGAACCCTGGTAAATACATTGCCTTTTTCGTCAAGGTAGTAGAGTTTGTCGCTCGCTAAAATACCTCTAGGAGTCCTTTCTTCTACTTCAAGGACCAACTGGCCAGGTAACCTCCTGTATATTGAGCCTGAACGAATCCATGGGTGCCGCCGTAACCTCTCCGTTATAGATTCGAGATCAAGACTAAGTAAATTGATTCCGGTTTCAAGGTTTGCGGCTTCTATAACTTCTTCCCTGGAAAGACGATGATTTCCGTGTACATCCACCTTGCTAAGATTGAAGTAGGAAGATCGAATGACAATCAGGTAACCAAGGGCGCATGCGAGAACTATATTCAGGCAAATTCCGGTTGCAAACAGTATCTTGAGGACGGACCGGTTAAAATGCGTCCTTTTCGTTGATCGCTTGGATTCCGGGATGTCGCTCGATTGCATGGACAATTGTAAACTGGTTTCGGTCATTTCACTTGCCTGATGTTACAACCTTTATTTCAAGTTCGAGTTTAATTCCAGCCCTGTTTTGAGCCGATTCTACGATTTTTTCTATCAAAACCAGGACATCTCTGGCTTTAGCTTTATTCCTGTTGATAATGAAATTGGCATGAACGTTAGAAACCTGGGCGCCACCTTCTGTCACGCCCTTGAATCCAAGTCTTTCGATTAACTCTCCCGCTGCCAGGCCATTGGAAGAATTCTTGAAAACACAACCACAACTTGGGAATCCTCTTGGTTGCGACAATCTCCTAATGTTACGGAAATTCTCCAGTGTTTTCAAAATCTCATCAGGGTTCTTGCGATCCAGTTGAAAAGAAGTCTTCAAGACCACTGATTCAGGAGGTAAATCACAGAATCTGTACCCGAATGAAAAGGCCCCCTTTTCTAATTCAGTTTCTTCGCCGTGTATGTTTAGGATCGTTATCTTTGAAACAATGTCACACAGAGATGAACCCCCTGCTCCTGCGTTACACGCTACAGATCCACCAACTGAACCCGGAATTCCCCACAGTGGTTCCATCCCGGAAAAACCTAACCTGGCAGCTCTCCAAACTAAAAGACTAAGAGGCATCCCCGCTTGCGCCGTCAATAATGTGGCTCCCGACGGTTCTTTGCAGACACTGAACTTTTTCATTCTTGTCGGAGCGATAATGAGCCCGCGGAAACCTTGGTCATCAAACAGCACATTGGTACCGTTCCCAAGAAGAAAATGACTAATACCCTCCTGTTTCACGAAACGAAGTATACTAGTTAAGGCTTTTGTATCTCTCGGAAACGCAACTACGTCGGCTGGGCCTCCTATCCTGTAAGAAGTGAGTCGCTTCAGTGGAACTCCAAGCGCGAGTGGTTCTTCGAGAAATGAACCAATTATTTTCATTTGAGTTTTGCTAATTTTCAAGCAAAACACCTTTCCTTTTCTCAAGTTCTTCAAGAATAATAGGACCCATCTTCGTCACATCTCCGGCCCCAAGTGTTATAAGCATGTCTCCAGGTTTAAGATCATTTGCAATTTCGACTGCAATTTCGGATCTGTTTCCCAGAAACCGGACTTTTTTATGACCTCGGTCCCTGATGCCCTGGCAAAGCTTGATTCCGCTAACACCGTCTATGGGTTTTTCACTGGCTGGATAGATATCCATGATGTAGAGAAGGTCAGCGTCATGAAACGAGGTCAGGAAGTCTTCAAAAAGAGCCTTTGTCCTTGAATACCTATGGGGTTGGAACAGAACAGCAATACGTCTGTCGACTAATTGCCTGGCAGCCATTAATACCGCCCTGATTTCGGCTGGATGATGACCATAATCATCAATAACAGTCACCCCAGAGCTAACACCTCTTTTTGTGAATCGCCTCTGAACTCCTGGGAAGGATTCCAAAGCTTCTTTGAGAATCTGAAATGGAACGTCAAAAAGTTCAGCTATGGTTACAGCGGCCAAAGAGTTTACCACATTGTGCATTCCTGGCATTGGCAGGGTGATTTCCCCAAGCGGGGTATCTTCTCTGTAGACCTGAAAGAAAGATCCACCACCCTCAGGTATTGGTTTAGCGGCTCTAATGAATGCCTGAGATGAGAATCCGTAAGTTAAAAATCTTTTCGAGATAGAGGGAATTATTTTTTGAACTTGAGGATCATCCAAACAAACTATCGCATATCCATAGAAAGGAATTCGATTTATGAATTCGAGAAAAGTTGATCTGATTTCCTCTATTGATGAATAACAATCCATGTGCTCAAGGTCGATGTTAGTGATTAGAGCTATGGTCGGAAAGAGTTTTAAAAACGACTTGTCAGACTCGTCGGCTTCCGCCACCAATAAATCTCCCTGACCCAGGTGCGCTCCTCCTCCGAGAGCATTGAGTTTGCCTCCAATCACAACTGTGGGATCGAGTCCGGCGTGCGACATGACTGAGGCAATCATGGAAGTCGTTGTGGTTTTCCCATGCATGCCCGCAACAGCGATCGAAGTTTGCATTCTCATTAGTTCAGCCAGCATTTCCGCTCTTGGAATAACTGGAATGCGCCTTTCTTTTGCGGCTATTACTTCCGGGTTATCTTCTGAGACCGCAGACGAGTAAACCAGAACATCAGCCTTGTCGAGATGTTCACGTTTATGACCAATTTGAATCCTCGCCCCCAAGGATTTTAGATGAATCACTGTAGGAGATTCCTGGAGATCCGAACCGCTGACGTTAAAACCTAGAGCTAAAAGGATTTCTGCGATCCCGCTCATTCCAACGCCACCTATGCCTACAAAATGGACGTCTCTCAGCTTTTTGAACAGTGTTCCAATCACGCTGCCAACCTTTGATTTTTCAGGATTTCCCGAATGATCGCTCTAGCTGCGTCGGGTTTTCCTATTTTACGGGCGTTTTCCGCCATAGATTCAAGTTCTCCTGGATTTGAGATCAACCTGTTGATTTCTCGAGTCAGAGAGCCATTGCTCATATCTTTATCCTTGATGATCTTTACCGCATTACGATTCTCAAGCCAGGATGCGTTTTTGGTTTGATGGTCTTCCGCCGCAAAAGGGAAAGGAACAACTATCGCGGGTTTTCCCAAAGCAGTGATTTCAGCCAGCGAACTTGCTCCGGCACGACAGACGACGAGATCAGCCCAGGAGTAATATTTCCCCATATCTTCAATAAATTCTAATACTTTGGCATTGAACCCTAAAGCGTCATAGGCTTTTTTGACTTTATCGTGCAGGCCAGAGCCAGTTTGATGCGTTATCCTTATTCGTGGCGCCAGAGTCTCAAGTTCATCAAGATGTTCGATAATGCCAAGATTCAAACTGTCAGCTCCCCTGGATCCTCCAAAAATCAGAATATTGAATCTGTCATTCTCGATCCTTTCAGTTTGAGCGCCTAATAATGTGGATCTAACCGGGTTACCGACCAAGAATGTTTTTGACTTGGGAGTTGTTGGATAAGTGTTTTCCCATGAGATAAATATTTTGCCGACAAATTTTGCCAACATTCGATTGGCCGCTCCCATGATTGAATTCTGTTCCTGAACACCGGTTTCGATATTAAGGATTAGCGCTGCGGCCAGAGTCGGAGCAGATGCGTAGCCTCCGACACCCAAAACAAAATCGGGTTGGAAGTCTCTTATAATTTTTATTGATTGCATTATGCCAACCGGTATTTCAAGGCCTGCCTTAATCGAGTTCAGTATCCCTGTACGCATGATTCCTCTTGCGGAAACGAACTTGATTGGAAACCCTGTTTGGGGAATAAGCCTCGCCTCTATGCCACGCTTAGTGCCGACAAACATAACTTGAGAAGAAGGATCCTCAGACATGAGTGATTCTGCAATGGCAAGAGCGGGAAAAAGGTGCCCACCCGTTCCGCCACCGGCTAGAATGAGCCTCATGGTCTACCTCCATCGCTCTCACAGCCGTTCTTTCTGTTGATGGACATCAATATTCCAATTCCAGCCAGATTCACTAATATTGAAGTGCCGCCCAGAGAAATCAGTGGAAGCGGCAGGCCTTTTGTCGGGGTAAGCCCCATAGTCACGGCCATGTTGATCAAAGCCTGAATCCCTATCAGGGAAGTTATTCCGAAGGCCAGACACCTTAGGAATATATCCTTGGATTTTATAGCAATCATGAATCCTCTAAAAATAAGAATGTAAAACATCAAAATGACTGCGACGACTCCCACCAATCCAAGTTCTTCTCCTATAACAGCGAAAATAAAATCTGAATGTGGTTGCGGCAAATAAAACAACTTCTGTATACCCTTGCCTAAACCAACGCCCCAGGATCCTCCACAACCAAAGGCGACTAAACTCTGAATGACCTGAAATCCTGAATTAAGAGGATCAGCCCAAGGATCAAGAAAACTTTTTATTCTAGCAAGCCGATAATGTGCGCTCACGCCAAGTTGAAACAGAAACGGTAAACACAGTATTGCAGAGCCTATAAGATGCTGCAGCCTCACTCCGGCGACAAACATCATCAAGAAACCTACTGTGGTTATGATAATAGCCAGGCCAAAGTCTGGCTGGGCAAGAGCTAACATTACTACAAGGGCCATTATAAGAACATGTGGCAAAAAACCTATGGCAAAGCTTTTAACTCCTTCGCCTTTCTTGTCGAGAGAGCGTGCGAAAAAAATAATTATCGAATATTTGAGTATTTCTGAAGGCTGTATATAAAACCCAAAAGGAATGTGAAGCCACCGCCTGGAGCCCCCGATTTCAGCCCCAACTCCCGGTATGAAAACCAAAATCAGCAAGATGATGGATAGCCCCAACCCTACAGATGCGGACTCTTTCCAAAAATAAGGGTCAATTTTAGCAAAAAGAAACATCAAGCCTAATCCCAAAATTATGGCTATTCCCTGTTTCTTGGCGTAATAAAATCCATCGCTAAATTTTGCGGAAGCAATCATGAAACTGGCCGAAGTAACCATGACGATACCAAAAGTTAGAATCAGGATGGTGATAATCAACAGCGTTGGATCACTAAAAAGAGATCTGAAATACTTGTATTCTATTGTGCCGGCTTGATTAGTCATGATTTCCTGAAATCGTCAAACCTTTTCGGCAAAATTGCCGTCATTGTCCAAAAACCTGATCAAAACGATCACGGCTGCCTGCGTCAAGTTACCGTAGCTTGAGAGTGCTCATAGCCATGAGCGCAAATATTATGGATATTATCCAGAAGCGAACGATAACTTTGGGTTCAGCCCAACCTTTAAGTTCAAAATGATGATGAATCGGGGCCATGTTAAAAATTCGCTTACCTGTTGTCTTGAAAGAGGCTACCTGAAGGATCACTGATACAGCCTCGATGACGAAGACTCCTCCAGCGATCGCAAGAAGTATTTCATGTTTGGTAACTACTGAGACAGCCCCCAAGAGTCCGCCCAAAGATAGCGATCCAACGTCACCCATAAATACTTCAGCAGGATATGCGTTGTACCATAGGAATCCCATTCCGGCGCCCAGCATAGCTCCACAGACCACACAAAGTTCACCTGATCCGGGAATGTAAGGAACCTGGAGATACTGGGCCAGCTTCAGGTGTCCGGAAATATAGGCGAAAAAAAGGTAAGTTGCGCCACATATCATTACAGGACCAATCGCTAGGCCATCAAGACCGTCCGTTAGATTCACGGCGTTTGACGCCCCCGCTATGACAAGAGCGGCAAACAAAGGGTACCAATAACCTAAATCAGGTTGAAAATTTTTGAAAAAAGGAACTGCCAGCGTTGTCTTGAATGAAGGATCCATCCAAAGAAAAGTACCGACTAAACATCCGATCAGTAACTGAAGAGCAAGCTTCTGTTTACCGTTTAATCCCTTGGAACTCATTCTTTTGATCTTGAGATAGTCGTCCAGAAAACCGATCGCCCCATAAGACAGTGTGACACCGAGAACCACCCAAACATAAATGTTGTCGAGACGAGCCCATAACAAACACGAAAATGTCATTGCAAAAAGAATTAGGACACCGCCCATTGTGGGAGTGCCACTTTTTTTGAGGTGTCTTTCCGGACCATCTTCCCTGATCATTTGACCAATTTGAAACTCTCTTAAATAATCAATGAGAGGTCTACCCAACAGGAAACTTATCATTAAGGCCGTCAATGTCGCCATAATAGCCCTGAAAGATATATATCTGAAAACATTGAACAGGATGAAATCAGCGTTGAGAGGATAAAGAAGGTGATAGAGCATTCTTTATATCTCCTTTTCTATTCGATCGGCTAAAATTTCCATCTTCATGCGCCGTGAACCTTTTACCAAGATTTGTTGAAAATTCCCGACCGAAGACTTCATAAATTCCCAAGCCTGTTCTTTGTCTTCAAACACATGAATTGATTTCTCCTCTCCACCCGAAGTCACAAATCCCTTAGCAAAATCGGAACCATAATTTCCTACAAAAATGATCATTTTTGGCGCTCTTTGGGCCGCCACTTGACCCAGTGTCCTGTGAAGTTCAGACGCATGTTCACCAAGCTCCATCATATCTCCAAGAATGGCCAGCGTAGAAACGCTGCTTTTGTCCTCAACCAGCGTCTCTAAAGCGGCCTTCATTGAGATAGGGTTGGCGTTGTAACAATCACGAATGAGTCTTCTGGAAGCTCCCAGATCAGAAACCTCCATTCTCCACGCGGGAGATTTGAACTTTTCAAGGCCAAGTCGAATGTTTTCTATGTTGATTCCCAACTCAGCGCTTGCCGCAAAAGCTGCAAGGGCATTATGTATATTATGTAAACCCAGGATATTCCAGTTAATTTCAACGTGTCCATTAGGCGCCACAATTTCAAATGAGGTAGGAGTTCCGATTTTGATTTTTTCGGCTCTAATGTCACCTTTATTCAAACCAAAAGTCACGATACGCCTGTTAAAGTTTTTTGTTTTTTCTCTAGTAAATCATTGTCTGAGGGAATTATACCTAATCCATCGTTTGGTAAGGCTTCAACAAGTTTGAATTTTTCATTAGCAATATTTTCCAGTGATCCAAGCCCTTCCAGATGCGCCAACCCAACAGAAGTGATCACGGCGATATCAGGAGAGGCGGCTTTTGCCAACAGATCCATTTCACCAGGTTGATTTATGCCGGCTTCCACAATTGCAAACCTGTCCTGAGCTTTTATGTCCAAAACAGTCATGGGTAATCCAATGAGATTGTTAAGATTACCCTGGGTTTTTTTGAATGGAAGGCTGTCGCCTATTATTGATCCTATCATTTCTTTCACGGTAGTTTTGCCGGAGGAGCCTGTAATTGCGACCAATGGGACAGGAAATATTTTACGGTGGGCTGATGCAAGGTCAGTCAAAGCTCGGAGGGTGTTCTGAACTTCAATCAGAACAAGCTTGGAAAGGTGAAAAGGAATTTCAAGACGAATATCGCAATTGATCAGGCTACCCCCAGCCCCGGCGTTTAACGCCGGAATCACAAAACTGTGGCCATAAAAATTCTCACCGTTCAATGGAACAAAGAGATCATTAGTTTTTAACTCTCTGGAATCTGTACAAATTCCTCCAAAATAGCTTTCGATGTTACCCTGACGCAAACGGCCGGAAGTAGCTTTTAAAATGTCTCGAACTCTGTATGGCCCAGCGGTGGATCTCATCTCTTAAGCTCCAGGCGCCATTATTACGGCATTTGAATAAGCGCTTCCCGGCATGCCAGATTTAAGTCTGTTTATTGTTTCCAAAGCAACTAACCGATCATCGAAAGGATAGCGGACCCCTTGTATTTCCTGATAGGTTTCGTGACCTTTGCCCGCCAACAAAAGGGTATCTTCAGGCTGCAACCTCTCGATAATCCATTTGATAGCCTGTCTCCGGTCAGGAATCACCACATAGGATTTCTCTGAAATCCCATAATGCGGCGAATCGTGAGATATCTTCTTAAATCCTGATTCTATGACACCAACTTCAATTTGTTCGATGATAGTCAGTGGATCCTCACTTCTGGGGTTGTCACTCGTGATAACCAGAAAATCACTTCCTGTGGCCGCCTCTAGGCCCATTATGGGGCGCTTGGTCCGGTCTCTGTCTCCCCCACAACCCATGAGAGTAATCAAACGATCACCTGAAATCTCCCGAAGAGCCTGCAAAACGTTCTTGATAGCATTTGGCGTGTGAGCGTAGTCGACGAACAGTGATCCAACATGAGATTCAACCCTCTGCAATCTACCTGGAACTGTTTTCAGGGATTTGATTCCCTTTACGATCGACTCTGTGGGAACATTTAATTTGACGCTAACGCTGACAGCCGCCAGGATGTTCGATAGATTGAAACTGCCGGCCAATTCGGATTCTATTGATAATTCGCCTTGTGGAATATGAACATTTGCTTTAATCCCGCTGATGGAGATTTCCTTACTCAAAGGATGGATGTCGGCCTGATGGTTAAACCCATAAGTAATTTTCTGAACGCCGACTGTCTCTTTCTCCAACATTGATCCATAAGAATCGTCGAGATTTATTATGGCGCAGGGCATTAATTTGTTCGAAGAAGGCAACAACTCGTCAAAAAGTATTTTCTTTGCCTTATAATAGGACGCCATGTCTTGATGGAAATCCAGATGATCGTGCGTGAGATTGGTGAACATTCCCACATCAAAGGCGCATCCATCCAGACGTCTCATAAAAAGACCATGCGATGAAACTTCCATAAGAACATGCGTAACGCCTGAAAGCCTCATCTCAGACAGCATTTTCTGTATATCTGAGGCCTCTGGGGTAGTATTGTAAGCAGGCGTTTCGAATCCGGGCCATCTGTGGGAAATAGTTCCAATAATCCCCGGAACAAAATCAGCCGACTTTAATATTGATTCCAACAAAAAAGTCGTAGTGGTTTTACCATTTGTCCCGGTGATTCCTATTAAGACCATTTGCTGCGACGGATGGCCGTAAGCGAGATCTGCAACAGGACCAAGGGCTTTTCTGGAATTAGTCACACGAACCCAGGCGGTCCTATCCAGGTCAAAGTCTACAGGTGGATTTCTTTCGGCGATTATTACTGAAGCTCCAGATTCAGAGGCTTTGTAGACGAAGTCGTAACCGTCTGTTTTGTCACCTCTTATTGCAACAAACAAAGAGTTTTTTCTAACCTGACGGCTGTCGTACGTGACTCCTTCAATGCAGGCTTTCGGGTTTCCCCAGACCTCCTGAGTGTCGAGACATTTTATGATATCGGTAAGGCCCAGACTCAATATACGCCTCCGGAACAGGAAACCTTTATTGCCCCGCCTTCCCTAATTATGTCTCCTGGCTTGGGAATTTGGCGTGCGACGTGACCAACTCCATCAACGGACAGGTCACATTTGATTTTGCCGCAAATGTCCACAACCTGCCTGAGATCTGATCCTTTCAAATCTGGCATGATCCATTCACCTATCATTTTTCCAGCTATTGGCTCTGAATTTTGCAAAAGTTTTGAGACAGGTGTTTGGACTCCCTGCTTACTATTTACCAACTGGCCATTTGGGCACGGAGCATTGCCAGATAAGGCCAGAATGCCTTCCGCAATTTTTTTGAAGACTGGCGCCGCTACTTTTCCTCCTGTTCGATCATTTCCCGCAGCAGGCTCATCTATTATGACAAGAATCACTATTCTAGGCTTGATACTCATGATGGCGCCCACAAAGGACATCAGAAATCTATCCTTCGAATAACCCCCGGAAGAATCAGCTTTTTGAGCGGTCCCGGTTTTTCCAATTATGTCAACTCCAGGAATGGCTGCGGCCTTTGCAGTTCCCTGAGTAACGGTTTTTCGAAGAATATCCACTAGAGCGGCCGATGACTCTTCAGTTATCGTTCTTCTCAGAAGTAACGGCGGATTTTCAAAAACCTTCTCTCCGGAGGCATTCGTGATCTTTGTCAATAGCCTGGGTTTGTATAGTTTTCCACCGTTAACGGCAGCGGCGAATCCCAGAGCGAGTTGGATGGGATTCACGCTTATACCTTGTCCGAAGGCGATATTAGCTTTGGTCAGAACAGACCACCGATTAGGAGCGGGGAGCAACCCTGGTCTTTCTCCCGGGAGGTCAATTTGGGTTAGCGTACCAAATCCAAAATTTTTCAACATGTGATAGTATTCATTTTTGGTGAGTTTTTCAGAAACCTTGACTGCCCCTATATTACTAGAATTAATAAGTATTTCGTCAAAGGTGAGATTTTTGTGGGGGCTGACGTCATGAATTTCGTGGCCATTGTAGCGATACAATCCGTTATTGACGAAAAAGGATTCTGATCTGTCCACCTTTCCCAGGTCCAAAGCCGTCGCCGCAAGGAAAACCTTGAAAGTGGAACCGGGCTCAAATATATCCGCTACAGCCCTGTTCCTTCTTGAACTCGCAGCCGAATGTTCAAAAACGTTAAGGTTATAAGTTGGGCGGACCGCCAGGGCCAGAATTTCCCCAGAATCGGCGTCAATGGCCAGCACTGTCCCGCTCTTGGCCCGTTCCCGATTAACCGCTTCCTCAAGCTCTCTTTCGGCTATAAACTGAATGTTTCTGTCAAGCGTTATATGGATATCGTTGCGCTTGGCTGTTTGGTCCGATGTAGTGAAGATTATGGGACGCCCTAAGTTGTCTTTTTGAGCCGCAACGGGAATTGGGTCAGTTTTAAGCAATTTATCGTAAAAGAGTTCCAGACCCTCCAGCCCCTTAGAATCAATTCCGGCAAACCCAATGGTATGGGCGGCAAGGTTTTTTAGAGGATAAAATCTTTGATATTCTGGATCGGTATATATCCCCGGCAGGTTGATCTTCCGAATTTTCTCAGCGGTAAATGGAGATACACGTCTCTTGATCCAGACAAAAGGTTTGTCTTCTTCAATTTTGCTGAGGATCTCTTTCTTATCCATGTCGAGGATTTTCGAAAGGCTGTCCGCAATTTTGATTCTTTGTGTTTTACCCGCTAGTTTTCTAGGTCGGGCATAAACAGAGTCTACCTCTAAACTGGCTGCCAACTGTTCGCCGGTTCTGTCGAGGATAAAACCTCTTCTAGCCTCCAGATGGATGTTCATAGCTCTCTGTTTTTCAGCTTTTTTCTTGAGACTCCCGGAGTTAACGACCTGGAGCTGATAAGCGCGTGCAATCAGAAAAATCGCGGCGACACCAAAAACCATTGCCACGATAGCTATTCGGACAACCATCCAGTTGATAGATAGTTTATTTCGGAACATGAATTATCCTACCGACCGAGGGCAACCGTAACCCTTGTTTCTTAGCCATTTTTTCCAACTCGGCTGGAGACTCGAGTGAAGACAATTCCAGGCTAAGTTCACGTACGCGATCTTTAAGTTCTTTATTCTTGGTTTGCAGGTTAGAGATTTCATAGCCCAACTGAACCTGGTCCATCCTTGTCCAAACATTGAATAATCCTGTCAAAAGTAAAACCAGCAGGGCAAGGACCACACAATACGGAGCCAAAACTCTCAACTTTGAAGGAGCCAAAGTTTCTTGAGCCTGGGAATCCGGCACGGTGTTTGATGCGCTTTCCGCGCTTGATCCTGCGGCCAGTTTTTTCCATTTGGATGCATTCATTTTTCAATGATTCACAAAAACTCTATTACTCGTAATTTGGCGGATCTCGATCTAGGGTTCAAATTTATCTCTTCAAAAGAGGCTCGCAAAGGCCGAGGAGTCAAGATTCGCCATTTGACCTTGTCTCTAGCCAGTTCTTTGAATGCCAGTTTAACCATTCGATCTTCGAGTGAATGGTACGAAACAATACACAATCGACCCTGCTGTTTTAAAAGAGTCGGCAATTGTTCCAGTCCTTTTTTCAAATTACCAAGCTCATCGTTCACCGCTATTCGTAATGCCTGAAAAACCCTGGTCGCAGGATGAATCCTGCCTTTTTTTCGACCCAGGGCTCTCATAACGACTTCCGCAAGGTCCTCGGTACTTCTAAGAGTCCCTTTTTTGACGCTCTGCTTCAACCATTGGGCTATCTTCCTCGCCCTGGGTTCCTCGCCGTATTCTGAAATTATTCTGCGAAGCTCGGCTTCAGAGACATTCTTTAGCAGATCCTCGGCCGATTCTTCGGTAGATCTGTCGAATCGCATATCAAGCGGGCCAACAGATCTAAAACTGAAACCCCTGTCAGGGTTCTCAAGCTGATCTGAACTCAACCCTAAATCCAGCACTATTCCGTCCAGTTGACCAATTCCTATGGAGTCTAATGTTGATAGAGCTTCATGGTAACCGGCGTGCCGGCATCTGAACCTTTCCCCATAATGCTCTAATCTGTTTGTAACTATATGAATTGATTCCTGATCGATATCAAATCCAAATAAAATTCCATCGGGATTTGCGGCCTCAAGTATGGCTTCCGCATAACCACCAGCTCCCAGGCAGCCGTCCATATAGACTCCCCCGGAGTGGGGAGCCAGGTAATCCAGAACTTCTTTTAACAGAACCGGCTGATGCAAAACTTTTCTCCGACATCCATGGTCCTCAGGATTGAAGCTTCGTCAATAAATGATCTGATTCTATGGACACCATGGAAACTTTCTATGTTTATAGGATAATCACTTGATCTTGTTAAGTTAACAAAAAGATATCTCTATGCCTGTCAACATAGTAAAAATAGTGCGCCTTAAAAAAAGATTATAAAGTTATAGTTGATATGTCAAGTGATTTTTTACTTGAGATTTTTATTCTTTTTATTTAAAATAATTGGTTTTTATTGATAGCGCTGCATATATGACTTTAGGTTTTCCCTCCTTCGGTTTGAAATCCATCACAATAT